>Ga0123353_10000501_pt1 | contig 48592 bp, 33 predicted proteins | sample TergutLab28metaG_3_FD_92763 | JGI IMG/M metagenome (GOLD analysis project Ga0123353, IMG submission 92763) | Labiotermes labralis P3 segment gut microbial communities from Petit-Saut dam, French Guiana - Lab288 P3 | ecosystem: Host-associated > Arthropoda: Insects > Digestive system > Gut ... | reverse complement strand
CTGCTGGCGGAAGCGTTACACATCTTACAAAAGAAAGAAGGAATGCTGATGATTAGTGTTGGAATCGATGTTTCCAAAGGCAAAAGCACTGTATCAATTATGAAGCCAGGAGGTGAAATTCTAACCAAACCCTTTGATGTTCTTCATAATATTGAATCCTTAAATGCTCTTACGCACCAACTTCAATCTTACGACGAGGAAGTGCGAGTGGTTTTGGAGGCCACTGGTCACTACCATTTCCCTGTGATGACGATGCTTTCGGAAGTTATGGTCAACCTAACATTGCGTCTTTCGCAAGCTGTCACCGTTGGCGGGTTGTTCGATGTTTTAAGGAATGTATTTTTAAGTATATTTATATAAACTCTTCCGATTTTTTCAAATAAATCCGTACCTTTAAATCGACGCGTGTAGTTCTTTGAAAACGTCGAAAAATGCGGTATCTTTTCGCTGAACCCATAACCTCTTTCATTATAACACGAAACCCCTAAATATTCAATCTTTTTTGGGGTTCTTGGTGTTCCTTGTCGTCAGCCTGAAGCAATTAAGATTTTAATTGAATAATATCATAAATCTAAAAATGAATCAATTTTATCTTTATAATTTCTTAGCTAATAAGCAACAAAAAATTAAAGAACGGCCCGTTCCTTTCCGGTAAACTTAATAAGGAGAAAAAAATACCATGTCGGTAAAAACGGAGGATTTCATGAAAAAAGTAATGACATCAATTGCAACACTCGTGTTGGCCGCTATAATAACCATCCCGGCATTTGCATCGACCCATCTATTGGATGGCACATCTCAAAACAATTCGTTAAAGGAGCAGGTTTCATCACCCATTTGCTTCGACAGGGTTTCTCATTTTTTTGAGCGGCTGGATGCCATATTAAACGCTGACGATGGTTATCTATGGGGGATCAGTTTGCATGGACCGGTTGTGATTGCCGATGCGTTGACGGGATATGCCGTCGCTAACATGCCTGACGCAGACGGTGAAATATTCACGAAACAGGGGGACCTTTACATCGGGCATCTGCCCGAAGGGACGCATATAGGAAACACGGCTTCATTTTTTGGCGAAACGCTTTGGGGCATGGTTACATGGGGATTGATTGAAGCGAAGGCGGACGACATTGATTCAATTATCTTAACGATATTGCACGAACTTTTCCACGCCCAGCAACATAATGTCTTTGAGGGATGGCGAAGCAACGCGGGCAGAAACCCCCATATGCGCGAGCTGGATTCAAGGGTCAGCATCAGGCTTGAACTCAATGCCCTGCTTACGGCATTGTCGGCAACGGGGGATGAACGGCTGGCGGCTGTCCATGATGCCCTGTCCATCCGTGCCGAACGCCGTTTCCTTAATACATACGCTATCCCCGACGAAAACAGTTTTGAAATAGTGGAGGGAACGGCCGTATATACGGAAGCCGTTTTGGGAAGGGATAACCTGGATGACAGAATTGCCTTGGTTGAAAGTTACATGAATTTGGACAGTGAGCATATCCCAGATCAATTCGGCTATCACAGCGGCGCACTGTATGCGTTGCTGTTGGACGAATTTGCCGTTGACTGGCGAAATGGGCTTAGCTGGGACTGCGACCTGTCGGAGTTATTGAAAAAAGGCATAGGTTTTACGGAACCGATACCCTTTAATGAAATTGATTTGGAACAGTACGGATATTCTGAGATAAGGCCTTTAGAGGAGGCATGGACAGCAGAAATCGAACGTTTAACTCAAGCGGCGTGGGATGCCCTTTCAGGTCCGCTGTTGCTGATTGATGCCATGGGCGAATTCGGGCAGGAGCAGATCGAATATATGCGGATTTTATTTCTCCGCGGCAATAAGCTTCATTCCTACGAAGAATTTGATTACGGCGACGATGATGTGTATTTGCTTGACGACGAGCGACATTATGAAAACACGGTGTTTTACGGTGATTTCAATTACTCCAGCCATGTCGGGGAGCTGGAGGTTACGGGAAGCTTTCTGATGCTCTGGCGAGTCATGTGGCGGCATGGCATACCCGCATATAACATTGAAGTTGAGGGAAGTCGCATTACCGGCCCCGGTTGGGTTCTTACGCTGAATGACGGATATGAGTTGATGGAAATCAACAGCGGACATTACCGTATTGTTAAATAACAATAATAATATAAAAACTGCCCGTTCCGTAATTTAAACTGAATCCCGAAAAACGGACAGAGAAAAGCTCCTGAATTGTTTGTATTAATTTAACGAATCGTATTGTACTGCCGCTCCGCTAATAACTGACGGCGCAAGCGCCATGGGGTACGTGCGGTTTTTCGTTCCTAGCCTTGCAACAAAAATCCTCGCAAATATTCAAGTGTCTTAGACGGGAAGGAGTACTAGGAAGATTGTGGGCGCAATCGTCTGATATTATCCAGAGTTGTGCTGTCTATAGCACAAAAAAACAGACGGAGCATGAGCGCCCCGTCTGTAATAAAATTAGTTAAAATGACTACCAAACAACGAACCGCATAAAATTCCTGAACATCTGCGCTACTTGGGCGCGGGTGGCGTCATTGTGCGGCATGAACTCGTTATCGAAACCGCTCAGGATCCCCGCCGCGGATATCCGGTTCGCAGCATTAAGCTCCCAAGCACTTTCGATTGCCTGCATATCCGTAAATGCCGGCACCGCACGGTTCGTGGGAATTTCGTAATCGTAAGCTACAGTAAAGTTGTACAGCATCGTTGCCATCTCTAGGCGGGTTATCGCCCTGCCGGGGTCGAACGTCAAACCGCTTGTTATGTTGTTCTCAACTGTCCACACAACAGCGTCATAATACCACGCACCCGGCGCAACATCGTTGTAACCCGTCGTTCTGAATATTTCGGGCTGGCCAGCGATAGTCCATAGCACCGCAGCGAACATCGCCCGTGTCATGGTGTCTTGCGGGGCGAAGCTGTCGTCCCCGTAGCCGTTCATTAAGCCATGGTAGTTTGCGAAGGCTACCGCATCGTAGAACCAGTCATCCCCGTGAACGTCGCCGAAGATGTTCTCCCATAATGCCACAGGATCATAACCAACTACGAAATAGCTTTGATGGTTGATGGTGAATGTAATCATGCCCGTTTCGGCATCAAACACACCGTTTAAATCGGTCAGGCTGCCGTAACCATCCATATACCAAACCCGTACGGCTTTCGGATTTTCGTTGGGTTGCAAATCGTAAGGCAGGCTTACAGTCAGCGGTACATCCACTTTTTCATCGCCAACAAACACATCAATACTGATTACTGTTTCAAAACCCTTCACTTGCGCGGCCTGCATCCCCCGGAGTTCCCGCATGGGGACGATAGAAGCCTCAACCCTGATTGGCGTTGTACCAACGTCGGTGGTTTCGGCAAGGGTTGCGAGCGTTTCGGGCGTCATGATTATGGCGGCAGCGGGAAGGACGACGGTTACGGCAACCTCGGCGCTACTGAACGCTTCCGCCGCGTCTACGTCAAATGTCGCGCTCTTCGCGTCCTCCACGCCCGAAACATCTAAGGTGACGACGGGCATGGCAGCCGGTTCACCCTCGTCTTTGCCCGCGTTTGCTTCCGCTGCCAGAGTAATGGCTTCCGTGATAAGCGTGCTCTTGTTATCCGCGTCCAGTTTAATTGCTACCCCGCCTGTGTCCTTATCCAACGTAACGGGAACGTCTAGTTTTTCACCAGCCTCGGATTCCGTGCCGCCCCTGCCGGGGACTGTAATAACGGGTACGGGGGTAGGCGCGGGTGTCGATGCGGTGGTAGAAGCGGGTGTCGGTGAGGGCGGCTGCGGGCGTGGGGTTGCTCTGCCTTGATTATCGCCGCCCTGATTATTGTTTCCTTGATTTCCGCTGCTTGCCTGACGGGTTACTGTAATTGTGTATGTCTTTGTGGTGTTGTCCTCTGCCGTTACAACAATTGTGATGATGTTGTTGCTTCCCACGCTCAAGCTGACGGAACCGGACGCGCCGCCGCTTTTCACGGCTATACCGTTTACTGTCACGGCAGCTTTACCGGTATCGCTGACGGTGGGTGTTACGGTGACGTTTGACACAGCGTTACCGACACTGACCGTGTAAGCTGTCGTGGCGGAAGCAAAAACGGGGGTAAGCGTTCCGCTACTGATTGTCAACGCGGAAAGGTTCGTATCGTTGGAAAGCGCCACTGCTTCCGTCAGCGTTGCGGTCAGGGTGATATCACCCGTGGGAGCCGCTGGCGGCGTGTAGGTCGTGCTTGCGGCTTCTGCGTCACCGAATGAGCCGGCGTTTCCGCTTGATGTCCATGCTATCGTGTCGGTTGCCGTGTTTTTTGTAACAACGGCATTAACTGCGGACGCGCTATAGACCATAATACCTGTCGCGCCCGCTGTTCCGTTTACGGTAATTGCCGAAGCCCCGTCCGCGCCTGCCGCGTTTGCGGTGATCCTGACGCCAATTTGAATCCATTCGCTCATAACCGGTGTTCCTGTTAAAGAGCCATCACCGACAGGGGTTGTTTCTATGGCAATCCACTTACCAAAATCAGCGGCTGCGGGCGTATAAGCCGGCGATGCCGCGCCGTCTATTTCAAACGCTGCCTTTCCGATATTATCGTCGGAACGGAACCATTTGAAAGTATGCGTTCCCGCCGCGCCGCCGTAATTTGCCGTGTATTTCCCCGCTGCTACGGTGATTTGATTACCCACGCTGTACGGGCCGTCGCTGTATGTCGCGGCGGTGATGCTTTGCGGGGTAGGGGCTTCTATTACGATTATTTTAGTAGCCGCTCCGCCGACTGTGAATGTCTTGACGGCGGGGTCGTACACATCAGCGGCGTCTAAGCTTGCAGCGGCCTTATCATCCGAGCCTCTGACGATCAGGGCGTTTGCGATTTCAACGACTTCAGTTAAAACACCGAGCTGCCCCAAATCATTATCAATATGAACCGCTCTGTCATCACCTATGGCGGTCAGCTTGCCGCCGGTCATCTTGAACCTGTTTACACCAAGGGCTTTATCTCCGCTTATGGCGGTCAGCGTACCGCTTTCCATGATAAAATCGCGTGCTGCCCATATACCGTATGCCCCGCCTGTGGCATTAACCGTGCCGCCGTTCATGATAAAACTGTGGTCAGCTTGGATTCCGTAGCTGCTGCCGGCGCTGCCGCCCTTTACGTTTAGCGACCCTGTTCCCGTGACGGTCAGGATGGAGCTGTTGATACCCGTACTGCCGCCGGCGGCGGAAGTTGTTTCGATTGTGTTAATTCCTTCGATGTTGATGGTTTTTTGTCCTGTAGTAATATTCAGCGCCGTACCGGCGGTGGTGGAGAAGTTGAAATTGTTGAGATGGAGGATGCCCTCTTCGGCCTTCCAGCCTCCGCCTCCGTATTTGGGGCCGAAATGATCGCCTATATACAGCCCCCATTCGCCTTCATTCGGAGCTGATGCCCCCTGCCCGAAAAACAGAATGTAGTTAACGGGTTCCACCGCGGGCGCGGTTAGTGTCAGCGTACCTGTCGGCGATATCGGATCGCCGATGCCGGTGATGTTATCCGCCGGGATGCTTGCGCTGTAGTTGAGCGTGAGCGCGCTTGCGTTGGCCGTCGTAGGCGCGCCTGTAATGGCGACCTCTACTTTATTATCCTCGCGGGTCACCGTTCCCACAGACAGCCCGGCCGGTAAATTATTGATGCCGCTTGTGAAATGCGCGTCCATGATAGAAGCCGCAAATGTGGCGTTTGATATGGCATACGTTATCTTCGCGCCTGATACCGGCACGCCGACTCTCAGGTTGTTAAGACCCGTGGCGGTTACTGTGATGGATGGGTTAGTGGATTGTGATTTCCAACCCGCGGCACCCGCACCGTTAGCGTTAGAATCCCACACATAGGTTGTATTTGCCGACATAGTGGTTACGGCATTACCGTTCGCGTTAAAGAAATTGCTCACTGTTTTCGTCGGAGCCGCTGCGCCTACTATTATCTTTGAGAACTCGTTCACACCGTTTATTATTCCCGTTCCTATAAGCGACGTTGCACCGTTCAGATTCAAGACGACATCCGATGAAGCGTCCGCCGAACCTATTGTCAATGTACTACCGGCACCGGAAAGATTGATGCCGCCGGAAGAGCCTGTGTTGAAAACCGAAACCGAACCGCTTAATATTGTCATGCTTCTTCCGTTGTTGATGGTGATTGCGTTTTGAGCGTTATTATCGATTAAAACTGAACCCCCGTTTACGGTTAATGTTCCGGTGTTACCTACAGTAACCCGTCCGGCTCCGTTGCCCGTAATAATCAAATCCACATCACTTGGAACGAAAACATCTGCGGCAAGTGTTCTTGAACTTGTGGGAGTAACAGTTTGTGAAGCGACATCCGCCTGGGCAATATCCAAAAGCGCGATTGCCAATATCTCCGCTGGGGTGGCTACCCGCCATCCAATCACGCCGCCGGGCAAATTATTTCCGTCCCCGTCCACGCTGCTCCATACATAGATAGTTTTGGTGTCTGAACTGCCTCTGGTGCCGTTCAAGGAATAGAAGCGGTTAGTCTCCGCGGTACCTGTGCTTGCGTTAATGGCTGTGGCTCCTGTAACAATCATGCTTCTGGCACGGGCGGAGGTCGTGATTGCGTGAGCTGTGTTGATTACATTGTTCGCGTTTAAGTTTAATGTTCCCAAAAGGTTGATGTCATTCGCCGCGTTAACCGTTCCGCCGTTTACGGTCATTTGGGAAGTGTTAGCAATATCAATACTCCTGCCGCCGCTTACGGCTGTGGCGGTAACCGTACCGCCGTTCACCTTAAGATGACCCGCCGCGCCGGTGACGTTAATTCCTCTTGAATTTGTAGCTGTGGTCGGCGTTCCGCCTGTCGCGTTAAGTGAAGCGCTGCCTTCTACGGTAAGGACACCGTCGGTATTTACACCCGCGCTCACGGCGGAAGCGGTATTGCCGCCATTGGCATTAACAGTCGCGTTTCCGCGAATGGTTAAGTGCGGCGCATTAATACCATATGAAGCTGTAGAGGACGCTCCCGTACCGCCTGTAGCGGTCAAATCGCCGCTGCCTTCAATGATTACCGGCGCATTGGCGTCACTATATATTTGTAAACCGACAATTGGGGGAGTGCCGGTACCGGGCGGAGAACCGTTAAAAGTGCTTTCTATCGAGTTAGTACCCGTTAGGTTCAGAGTTACCGCGGGGGTTGTGTTCGGAATTATTACTGCCGTCGCTAAGGAACTTTTAAACACAAAGTTATTTAATGTCCATACGTCATCATCAAACGATATATTACTCGAATTAAACCGGTCTGTGACATCCGCACCGTTTGGATTTCCAACTTTAAGCCTCCCGCCGGACGGGTCCAAAAAGAGCGAATAAGGCACATTATACGGACCGCTCGGTACCGTCGCGCCTGTCGGGTCGATACTTGCGATTCTAACAAAGGTATACGCGCCTGCCTCATTATCGAATTCCGTGGCCTGAGTTGTCCAGGCTGACGCTTCAGCGTCGTTTTTATACCAGTATTCCGCGGGCAAATTATGGATGTTATTCGTGTTGTTATTGGAACGAATAGCCCGTGATGTCCCTCCCGTACCGGTGGTTATGGAAACGGTTCCGCTATTGATTTTCACCTGACCGCCAGCCCCGGCAAACAAACCGTAATTACTTTGAGTTTCGCCGCCGCTGGCTATAATATCCACCGTACTGTCGGTAATATTGATGTCACCGTTTGCGGTCGTTATGCCGAAACTCGAGGAAGAAGCGCCGCTGCTGACGATGTTTACTGTACTGTTGTCAATATTTATATCTTGTTTAGTAATGCTTCGATTAATGTATATAGGATATACATGGGCGCCGATGTTGCTTGATGCAGCGGTTATGTTCAGCGTTCCGCCGTTAATATTTATCGTTCCATGATCTAAATATAAACCGCTTGGAGAATTGTTTGCACCGGTGTTGCTGACGTTAATGTTCAATGTACCGGAACCGTTTATCGTCAGCGAACCTGTACTGTTGCCGGTTGTGTCGATAAAGATACCCATAGAACGGTTTGTTCCCGTGGTCGAATTCGTTATGGTATTATTTCCAATGAGCGTAACCGTTGAATTAACGTTGTCCGGCAGTCTGATTGCGGATGTACCCAAACCCGTTCCGCCGGAAACCCTCAGGTCAAGCCCGTTGAGGGTAAGGGTGTTTGTAGGCGCTCCTGCCCAAGACCAACCGGGACCGCTGGCACTCTGCGGATTGTCGGTTAAATCGATACGTTCTTCAATAGTGGTTGCTGCCATTGGCGTAACCGCAAGAAATGCCCCTTCACAATCCCTAAAATCCTCCGCGCAAACGGAGCAATCCCCGTTTATTAATAACTCCCCGAAAAACCATCCGCATAATCTTTCGCAAACGCATTCCGTCACGTTCGATGCGTCAGTCGTTATCTCCGCAAACTTATACGCGGTACTGTTAACGAAGGGCTCATTTTCGCCGCTTTCCCATTTACCGCCTTTTTCGGCGGCATCGTTGGCTCTGTGCCAGTATTCAGCGGCAGATACATTGACATCGCCGTTTATGGCTTGCCCGAAAAAGCTGTATGCCGTTAAAGTGCTGCCGATTATATTCAAGCCGCCCGGGGCGTTGACGGCGCTTTCATGGGCCGTAATTTTTAACGCGCCCAAGCCTTCTATGGCTAGGGAACCCAATGCATAGATACCTGCGTCCCATGAGAGTATGTCGGCATTTCCGAGAAGAAAGATTGATGAGCCGCCGGGAAGAATTATGGCGCTGCCGGCTGCCAAGTGCGTTAAATTTAAGCCGTCGAGGACAAGGGTATTTAAGCCGTACCCGCCGCTTCCGCCCGGGAACCACGCCCAGCCTTCATCAACGAGCCTGTCGGTTTCACCCATCAGCGTAAAGTCCAGCGTTACGTTCGCATTGTCAGTACAGTCATTATTGGAACAATTCCAGCAACCGTTTAATATTATCGCGGCTGTTTTAACCGTGAAGTAATTTACAAATGGTTCGCCCGAATTCTCCGTCACACATTCAAACTCAAAGCTGTAGCTCCCTTTTTCAATGTAATAACAATATTCATCAGGCAGGATAAGCTCCGGGGTATTAAACGCCTGTCCGAACATCGCGTCCGCATAAAGATGCCCTTCGCCTTTAAGAGTCAGCGCGCCGTGCGACGTAATGCCGTTATTTTCGGAGGTAACAGCGGAAAATCCATCCAGGATAATGGTTGAGCCGCCGGGAAGGACGATCCCGTCGCCCTCTTCGGCAAACATGGCCAAGCCGCTTAGCACAAGGGTAAGCAAGCCGTATTCATCATTTCCGTCCGGGAACCATGCCCAGCCGTATTCGGCAAGCAAGTCCTCTTCGCCCATTTCCGTAAAGTCCAATGTCCCCGTAACCGGTTCAGGGAAAGACCAGGCATCGCCGTTCCAATCCCAATCCCCGTCTATATCGAAATCAATGTCAGTAAGCTCGCATTTATCACAGCCTTCGCCGTCACATTCCGGACAAGGTTCAAGATTATCGGCAAGCAGGCATTCACAGTCCTCTTCCGGATTGCAATCGCACCGTATTTCATCTTGGCACCCTTCGCAATCTTCCTCATCACATTCATCGCAAAGCTCTGAATCATTGTCGGCATCATTTTCTTTCTGCTCACAGTTCAAGCAAACTCCGCCGTTATCGTAACCGTTCTGCCCGCATTCTTCGCAAGCCGTATGTACGGTGTACGTTCCGTCGCAGTCTTCCTCACCGCGTTCATCGCAATCATCCGGGGGGACGGTGTGCTCGCAGTAATTATCTGCGTCACATTCAGCGCAAGGCTCGGAGGTTTGGATATTTTCCCCAAAATAATCCTCTCCGCCGCATTCGGCGCACAATTCCGGAGCCGTGTGTCCGGCGCATTCCCCCGTCTCGCAAGCAATGTTGGGCTCTTCCGCAAGCACCGGTATCCCCGCCGGCTGCGGTATCGCAAACGCTAGCGCCAGCGCGAGGAACCAAGCCGTGAAGTGCTTTAAAATATAATTTGGTTTCTTCATTATCTAATTCACATCTCCCTTTTAGCTGCTTCTATGCCCTTAATTATAATATAACACATAAAGGCCATCGAAAGGCCATAAAAATTTACCATTTACACAAAAATCAGTAACATTTGCAATCAGACATGTAAAAAAGCTCGAACGCTGCACCGTCCAAGCAATATTCTGCGGCCTTACGCTTCTTTGAGCGTACGCTAACTTTTTATCTGGTATCTGATCTCTGTACCCGATAATAAATCAATTAAGTTATTTTATGTTAATAACTGCTCAAATTCATGTACAGGCATTGGTTTATTAATAAAATACCCCTGCACTTGATCGCAATCAATCTTTTTCATGAAATCAAATTGAAATTGGTTTTCCACACCTTCGATTATCGTTTTAACCTTCATGCCTTTCGCTAATGTCATTATTGTTTCCAGAATAATTTTATTACTGGAATTTTCTGCAAGCGTCATCGAAAACCCTCTGTCAATTTTCAAGAAATCAAGAGGTAATTTTGCCACATATTCAAGTGAGGAATAACCCGTTCCAAAGTCGTCCAAAGCTACGGCAACGCCTAATTTCTGCAAATCATTTATCATTTTGATTGTTACGTCAAAATTTTGCAATAATACGCTTTCAAGCATCTCAATTTTTAACATTGTGGGTTCAGTGCAGTTATTTGAAATTACCTTGCTAATAGTATCGTAAATTAATCCGTTTATAAAATGTTGGGGAGATATGTTAACGCTGACCGATATATTATATCCCATATCACGCCATTTGTTTATCTGTTTGCAAGCCATATCTAAAACCAACGTATCAATTTGGATTCCGTAACCATTTTCTTCCGCATATGAAATAAAATAGCCGGGGAAAATAAGGCCTTTTTCAGGATGCCTCCAACGTATCAATGCCTCCGCGCCGACTATCTTTTTGGTTTTAATATCCATCTGACCTTGATAGAATAATTCGAATTGATTGGAGGATATGGCAATGGGCAGGTTATTGTTAAGAAACATTATCCTTTCCAAATCTCCATCCATGTGATTATCATATATTTTATACGAATTAGGTTTGCTTTGCTTTGCGAATCCTTTGGCAAGATCGGCTTTTCTTAGCATCTCTTCGGCAGTCGCGCCATGGTGCGGATAGATGCTTATCCCGATATTTACGGATAAAAAGATTTTATAGCCGTATATTTCTATATAATCTTTGGCTTTATCGATTATGGCTTCACAGAAAATATTAATTATTTCTTCGTCACTTTGTCTTACGGTAATTGAATCCTCCTTTAAATCGTTGAACGTCAGCAATACAACAAAGTCGCCGCCGCTTAACCGGCCGACAAAAGGATTTAAGTTCGTAACGGACGCGGATGACGCGGCGGCGGATTTAACCAGCGCCCCCATCTCCTTCAATAACGTATCGCCCGTGAATATGCCAAGGGAATTGTTAATGTTTTTAAGGCCGTTAACCCTGACAATCATGAGCGCGAACCTTGTTTCATAAAGCTCTGATGATTGCAAAGAATATATTATCATTTCGTAAATATAACTGCGGTTTGGCAGATCTGTCAGGTAGTCATTTATAAGGTAATGCGAAGTCATTGCTTCTTTATGGTCCCTTTCCAGAACCAGGGAGGCCATCCGCATAGCCCTTGCCAGGAAAACAACTTGAGGGTCGTCGATAACGCAATATTCGGCATCCTCGAAATAGAATACAACCGCATAACCGTATACGATAAAATCGGAGCAAATAGGAACCGCTAAAATATAGCAGGGGAATTCGATTTCATCTTTAATACGGTTATTTAAATCGGTGCGGGAAAGGGCTACGGGCGAGGTTACAGGTTCATTAACAAGCAAGCTGCTTGTCGCATTTAAAACGGCTTTAAAATCTTCCGAGGAAATAACAGACGATTCAAAGTATTCATTTACAAGTTTATTGTCAATTTCCGAATTATTGGACAAAAAAATAGCAAAGCCGGAGGAAACATATGAGAGTCCCAATACATAAACAAATAATTTAGCCGTATCGAGGAGCATCGTTTTAAAGCTTCCCTCACCCGCAGTTAGCTTATTAATATAATCTAACATGCACTTACTATATATGTTACCTTCAAAATTATTACTTTCTTCATTAATTTTCATTTATCCACCATTTAAAATCCGGCCTCACAGCATCTTATTATATAAATTAATTATATATTAAATAATAACATAAAATAATAATCAGCGCAATAAATAATTATTCGCGCATAGGGACGATTCCAATTTGAACCATTTAATCACGTTTTTCAAGATGATATTTACTTATTTTTGGTATATTTATGAAGAAAACGCGTCATTTTAAAAGATATAAATGTTGATATAAGAAAAGACGAGGTAATATCCATTATCGGTCCTTCGGGTACAGGCAAGAGCGCATTCCTCCGCGCGTTAAGTTTAAGATAATCATATTATTTAGAGTCATTTATATCAGTATGTAAAATATCGTCTGCCTTGGCGCGGATACTTTGTAAGATGAACTTTGCCTGCGTCTCTGATATGTTTAGTTTTTCGGCTAACTGTGTAATATCGGAGCATTCGAAAACATGCTTCATCAGCTCACCTTGCTTTGACGCTATGCAGGAACTTGCCGATAAGTCTTTTTTCAGGCTGTTCTTTGTTAACATCGAGTATAATTTACTCAAGGTAGCTTCATAGTCCGAAGATGGCATTTCGCTGGTTTTTGCATTTAGCGAAGAACGGACTAAATAGATAACATAGTTTAAATACTTGTCTTTCAATTTGGAACGTTTCCAACAATGGGAATTATCGTGGTATAATTCGGAAGAAACACAATAATTATTCCTGCTGTATTCAAATAATTGATTGTATTGGCCGATGAGATTTGTATTCATATCCGTATAAACATAATGCCCTATTTCGTGCATTATAGCGGACCAAAACAGAGATTGTGTTTCTTTGTTGTTGGGTATAACGATAATATAGTTTTCTTTATTTTTAACAGGCTTGTGTTTGTCGTTAACCGTTAATTGTTTATTTTCCGGCGTAAATTGCTTTAACGTGCTTTCATATTCCTTTTTATAAAAGTACAGCATCCATAGATATATGTATAAATAATTCTTGCGGTAGTCAGTGAACAATGAGTTGTATATGCATAATTCGTCCGCTTTGAATGATGTATTCGCTAATATATTTTGAATATGTGTGTCCGAATAGCCGAATTTATCCAGCAATTCAATGCCATTTTCGGTTATGCGGCACGAGTCCCCGTTAATGGCAGCCAAGCCGTTTGCGTACAAATCCCGCAGGATTACGTTAACACTTTCTAATGCGATGTTAGTCGTTTCGGAAATTTCAGCGGCTGAGGTCATACCGCTTTTTTCAAGCCACATTAAAATGAAAATGTTCATCATGTTGTCCAGAAGAGGTAACGAATTTATAGACAAGTATTCTTTAAAGCTTACTTTATGCTTCATTCGTCAAAACCTCCCGCTCAACATGTATTTATATTCCTTTATTTTGTTTACGTTATTCAGGCTTTCCCGGACGACCACGCTTAAGTCTTCGGCCTTGTATTGAATTATATGTATGCCGTATATACAACTCATGCTGACCAAACTGTGCGCGCTGTAACCCGAAGAATATTCTTCATTAACGAAAACTAATATCTTCCCGTTTACTCGTCTGTCTGCGGCAAAATCATGGATTTCCCCGATGGAGCCCGGCGATTCCGGCATTGATATTATCAGGTCGTACTGCTCAGCCTGTACCAACTGTTGCAGCCTTACGGAATAGATATCGCCGGGAATGCACAATTCCTCGCTGAACATCGCCAGGTTGCCGTTTTCGCGTAATATCCTACGTAAATCCTTACGTAACTGCCCTATGGGCGAATGCGAACCGGGCGACGGCCCCCAGATTAATATTGAAACAGGCATGTCCTTTATTTGCCTAAGACGTTCTTTGTATTTAGGGATCATTTGGTTAAACAAAGCCTTAGCCTCGTCGGTCAAATGCTCGTCCCAATCCATATAATATCACCGCCTCGATATCCAGATTACCACATTTTTACACAGTAAGTCAATCTCATTTTTGAAATTTTTGTAGTGTTTTATGGCAACTACTGTCATCTTGAGCCGTTAAATCTTGAGCTGTTAGCGATATTGCCTATTGCTTCTGGTTTGTCTTGTGCTATCGCATTTTTCGTATTATAATGACTAAGGAACCTCTTCCGCGCTTGGCGGTTTGGCAAGGCGTGAAGTAAGGAATTTATATTTGCGGAGGTTTATATGGTAATTTTAATCGGCGGCGTTAGCCATACAGGTAAAACATATATGGCTCAGCAACTGCTTGAAAAGTATAAATACCCGTATTTATCAATCGACCACTTGAAAATGGGATTATACCGCGCAAATACCGGCTGCGGATTTACTCCTTGCGATGATGATGAAATAATCGGAGAAAAATTATGGGGATTATTAAAAGGGATTATTATGACAAGCATTGAGAATAACCAAAATCTTATAATTGAGGGCTGTTATCTGTTCCCGCAAAATATAAATGAGATTGAAACAGAATATCAAAGAAATATTATTTGTTTTTATTTGGGGCTTTCAAAGACATATATCGAGAAATGCTTTCAATCGGAAATCCTGCGTCACAGAAGTGTCATCGAAGCAAGAGGTTATGAAACCGACTTTAATCTTGATGATTATATATTGCAAAACATAAAGCAAAAGGAATTATGCCGAAAATATAATGCTGAATATTTTGAAATTGATAAAAACTATCAAAACGAAATAGATAAGGTATACGCTTGGATTGACAATGAAATAAATTTATACCGGCGAAGGTCATGAAAGGAGCGTCTAATATGGCATTAACAATGCTGCCATCACTTGAAATAAACTCATGGTCAGAAGAATCTTTACCCAACCTTGCAAAAAAAATATCCAAAATTGCACCCAAGCCCCTTGTGCTTATTGATGGGGCTGCCGGCTCAGGCAAGACAACTTTAGCCGCAAAACTTGCGTATTTATTAAATGCAAATCTGGTTCATTCAGACGATGTAAGCTGGGGTGCCGACCCTATCCATTGGGATGGTGAGATTCTTGCCGGCATTATAAATCCTTGGCTCAATGAAAAAAATGTCGCTTACAGGCCAACAGGCTGGGTTAAAGGGAACCGTCCCGGTTCCATTGATGTTGACCCAAATAAAGCGCTCGTTATTGAGGGTATGGGCGCAGGCAGAAAAACACTGCGTACAATTGCGGCATACTCCATTTGGGTAGATACAGAACCAGGGATTGCCCGGGAACGTGTTGTGCAACGGGACCTAGCCAATGGAGAAAACGGGGGAACTATAGAGTCCATCACGGAATTTGCTAACTGGTGGGATTCCTTGCTGATACCTTTATTCTTGGAAGAACAATCATGGAAATACGCCGATGTTATTGTCAGTGGCGCTCAATCAGACTTAATCTCCAATAACCTCATGGTTCATGTTCCTGAGGTTTAATAGGGCGTAACGGTTGTATTCATATACTGATGCGGGAGAGATTTTATTACTGACAAAAGGGTCAAGGGTTGGGTGCGATGGAGAAACAATAGAGATTATGCTTTTTCGGAGGCTGAATATGCGGGGAGCTGTTGACAAAAGATATAAAAAACGGCAAATCACAACGAAAACTCCCGATTAAAAATGTTGAAACAACAAAACTCTCCCCAATAAACCCTTTAAAGCAGATAAACAGCTTAACGCCGTAACCCTGCACAACGCTTTAACCAATAGACGCTTGCGCATATCTTAGCGGCGGCGTACGAAAGTCGGCATTCCCGAAAACGCTCGCAGGTTCGGCAGACTTTGCGGTCGTCCTTCGGTATACGGTATAGCCTGTAGTAATTTTGGTTCGGCTTTTTGTATACCAGTTTAACGAAAGGTATGCGTTTTCCTTCAGGACACTCGAAGCAATCCAATTCCGGCAGGTATTCCGCCTCCCGTTTCAAAATGTCATAACTAAAATCGATACAACTTGTATATCCCGTGACACCAAGTAACTCCAGCCCGCGATGAACCGCGCCGACATCATAGCCCGCATGCCGGAGGGATAGGGATGGTAATAGGTATTGTGGATGCGTTAAGCATTATAGATAACCCTGCATCTGTCGGAATGTCGTTAAGATTTTGCGTTACCTCAATTCTTTACGGCTTGTTAGCAAGCGCTGTGCCAAATGAGATACGCAAGATACTGGGTTGGGAAAATATTGAGATTTGAGGGGAAAGGCGAGGAATGGATAAGAATAAGAAACGTAAAATCATTAAAAGAGTTGTACTAACGGTTTTGATTGCGGTGTTCGTTTTGCCTCCAGTAGCAGTCTTTGCGTATTGGATGCTTAACGGCAGCCCAAATATTAGCGTTAGCACCGTTGAAAGGCAAAGGACGCTTCCCGATAAGTTCTTCGCCGCAACAGAGCATCTTGAGGGTTTTGCAACGGACGCTTTGTATATGGTTCAAATGATTGAAAGAATACATCCAATTTTTATAGTGGAGGGTTGGCTACCGGATGAATACGAAACGGTGCGCGACGAGTTTCTGACATATGCGCAAAACGATATATCAACAACTGAATTTGCGTTCGCCGCACATAAATATATGACCATGCTGCGGGACGGGCATATGAGCGGTATGCTTGCTTCAAAGCTTGATGACGGGGGATGGGCATATACATTAAAACGCAACGGCTATCTTAATGAACCTTGGACGGCGCGTGACGGCCGTTTATTTTTGACGGACGAGCGCCGGGGACTGAAGAACGCCGAGGTAACGGCAATTGGCGGAATACCGACGGCGCAAGTTTTCGGCGTAATAGATACATACTATTACGCCGAAAATGAAATTGCCCGCCAACAGAACTATATTATATTTACTCAATTCATTGATGTGATTGAAAAAGCCGGCGGTGTGATTTCAGACAATAAGGTGCTGCTTACCCTTAATCAAAACAGTGAGCTAACCACATTGGAATCTGATATAGTAATGCCATATGTTCTCAACAGGGACAGCTGGCCTGATTATATCATCCAATATGAAATGTTCGGCGATGTTTTCTATATCGACTTGCTTACCTTTATGGACGGCGAACATATAAAGGAAGCGTCAAAGGCCATAAAAAAGGCCATTGCGGGGGGCACTCGCAAATTTATTATAGATTTGCGGGATAATGGGGGCGGTAATTCAATTGTGGGAAATAAATTATTAGAAGCTATGGGTATAAAAGTCCCTAGCTACGGCGCGGTTCATAATATAACTGAAGCGGCTGTTAAACAAGGCTCCATATGGTTCCTCCGCCCGTTTTATTGGCTCGGCTTTAACACCATGCGTATCGAGCCTACTATTGCTAAAAATCTTAATCCTAACGATGTATTTGTATCTGTGCTGACTAATGCGGATACATATAGCTCGGCTAGGCAAATGGCCGTATGGGTGCAGGACGGCGGTTTCGGCAATATCATCGGAAGCCCTAGCCGCAATGCCCCTAACGCGTTCGGTAACATGATTCAATTTAGTTTACCGTATTCCGAAATAGCCTTTAACATTTCGTCTACCCAATGGATACGCCCGGATTCAAATGCCGATCCAGAGGTTTTGTGGCCTGACATTATGGTTAATGATGAAGATGCATTGAGTATTGCTTTAGAATATTTATCACGTTTAGGAGAGTATGATTAATTTATTACTAAAACCATACATTAGGGTTTACTTTTTTTATTTCATCCCGCACCGCGTCCGGAAGCGCTCCGCAGCGCTCGAACGAACTGTTGCTGATTCTCTCCACAGTATCCGGAATGTTTATGTCATTTAGCGATTCGCATCCGAAAAACGCGCCTGAGCCGATAGAAGTTACGCCTTCGCCCATAACCACTGTTGTTAGCGATATACACATGTTGAACACCCTGTCACGTAAAACCGTCACGCCTTCTGGAATCTTTACGCTTTCAAGCGATTGGCAATTGGAGAAGGCTTCCGTACCAATCTCCGTCAACTCGCTGCCAACGCCAAATTCAATGTTTACAAGGCCGGAATTACTAAAAGCATTATTACTAATCGACGTTACGCTGTCCGGTATCCTTATGCTTGTTAACGCGGCAGTTCTGGAGAAAGCGCCGTGGCCTATTGTTTCCACACCTTCATTTATTGTTACACTTGTTAGTGAGGCGCATTCATTAAAACCGTTTAATTGCTTAACTGTGCCGGGTATCGTTATGCTTGTAACCCCTGTACGGGCGAATGCGGAATCGCCTATAATCTCAACACCTTCACCGATAACCAGGTTTTCCAGCGATACGCTGCTATGAAACGCGCTGTTGGCAATTCTATTGACAGTGCCCGGTATCGTAATACTTACAAGGCCGGAATCCCTGAACGCGTTTTCATCAATTAACGCAACGCCGCCCGGAATCACAATCTCAGCAAGCGCGGCGCAGTTTTCAAACGCGCGGTTGTTAATCACCGTCAAGCTCTCAGGCAGCGTAACGTTCTTTAGCGCAGAGCATCTCGCGAACATATTTGATGAAAGCTCGGCCACACCCTCGTTTATAACGGCACTTTCAAGTAACAGGCTTCCGGAAAACATGTTTGAACCTACCGACGTTACGCTCCCCGGTATGGTTACGCTTACAAGACCGGAATTCCAGAACGCGTTGCTGCCGATTACCGTCACCCCTTCAGGGATGATTATGCTTGGCAGTGATGTGCAGCCGCTAAACGCGCCGTCCCCGATTCTCGTCACACTGTCTGGAATCATTACGCCTGTAAGCGCGGTGCAGCCATTGAACATGCTGTTGCTTATCTCCGTTATACCCTCGGGCAGTACGGCGCCTGTGAGGGATGTGGTTCCCCTGAACGCTCCCTCGCCAATTCTCGTCACACCCGCAGGTATGGATATATTTTCAAGATTGGGCATATCCTTAAACGTTTCGTTGGAGATAAACGTAAGGCCTTCGGGCAGAATTAGCTCAGTCATGCCCGCGCTCTCAAACGCCTTTGCGCCAATAATGGTTACGCCGTTGGGTATTGTCAGCTCAACCAGCGCGGTACAGCCCGAAAACGCTTCCTCGCCTATTTCCACAAGACTTTCCGGCAGATTCACACGCGTTAACGCGGTACTGCCGCGGAATGTTCCCGGCTGGATTACCGTAACGCCTTCGGGTATCGTAATTTCCGTCAGGGTCGCAATGTTGGAGAACGCGTATGCGCCGATCTCGGTTACGCTGTCCGGTATGGTGATGCTTGCAAGGTTGGTGCGCGAAAATGTGTAATCTCCGACTTTCGTCACGCTGTCCGGTATGGTCACGCTTTCAAGCTTTGAACTGCTGAACGCCGAGGGGCCGATTGCTGTTACGCCCTCAGGAATTGTCACATCTAAAATACCGGAAGACGAAAATGCCGATTCACCGATTTCCCTTATGCTGTCGGGTAAAGTTATCCTGGTAAGCGCGCCGGTATTATTAAATGCATTATCGCCTATTCTGATTATGCCTTCGCCGATTACTACTTCCGTTAACGCGCGGCTGCCGTCAAACATCCTGTTGCCGATTTCCTGCACGCTGCCGGGTATCGAAGCGTTTTCAAGGCGGAAAGCGCCTTGGAACGCGGCCGTTCCGATTTCACGCACGCCGTCGTCTATCGTTACATTTAAAAGCTGGCCGTTATTGGCGAAAGCCCTTTCACCAATGGTGCCCACGCTGCCCGGTATGGTTATCTCTGTAAGGCTGGTTTCGCGGAAAGCTTCTCCGCCGATTGACCGTACGCCGTGCGGTATGGTTACCTCGCTGATTCCGCTGTTATAGAAAGCATTATTACCGATAGACCGCAAGCTGTCCGGCAAAACAACCGTCGTTAAATTGGTGCAGTAGTTGAACATAGATTCGCCGATAAAAGACACGCCTTCGTGTATAATAACCTCGGACAGCGCGTAGCATTTATCAAACGCGTATCTGCCAATGGAAACCACGCTGCCGGGTATCTCCACACTTGTAAGCCTGGTATTATTCGCAAACATGTTATCGCCAATCATGTAAACGCCGTCGGCTATGGTCAATTCAACCATATACCAGTTATAGCTGAACGCGTTCGGGCCGACTTCGGTAAGGCCTGAACCTATATGCAGCCTTTCAAGCCCGATGCTCCTGTTCGGTGTAAAAAGTTGTCCTGAATGAAAGGCTTTTTCGCCGATACTCCACACGCTGTCCGGGATCACAAGCTCCGTAATGCCCGTACAGGCTTCAAACGCGCTGTCACCGATAAACAAAAGGGTGTCGGGCAAGCAAAGCCCCTCTATTTCTCTTTTTACGCGGAATGCCCTGTCAACTATCTCCGTAACTCCGTTCGGTACGATCAGCACGCCGTCTACGAGAATATCCTCCAAATCAACAAGGTCATCGCCAAAACAGCCCCACTTAAAATATTCAATAGGCTCATTGTAAAAAACATCCGTAACGGAACCGGGCGGGAAGCTGCCGTCCTCTATGCGTGTAACGGCTTTACCGTCTATCTCGGAAGGTATCAAAACACGTTGCTCCGTGCCAAGATATTTGCCGATGCTGTACGTGCCATCCTCGTTTTCAACCAGTTCAAACCATTTGCTCTCAGTCTCGCTCATGCCGTCCGGCGCGGGATTGGCGGCAGGCGCCGGCCTTTGCGGAATCTCCCTGCCTACCAGATATATCTCGTGGAAAATCAATTCGGTCAGAACGTTGGAAGAGCTTACGCACCAGCCGGTGGCAATCATCGCGTTATTGTCGCCAACTCGGAATTCAAGGAAGAGCGCCGCGTTTCCGCCTAAATGGTCAAAGTCAATATACATGTAACCATTGTCCATATCTATAACGGCTTCGGTTATTCTGTCCACATTCCAGGCTTCCAGAAAAAAGTCCATCATCGCCATTTGAGTACGCGATAAATTCACGAGTTCGCGGTGATTGCGGCCTTTTTTCAAATCCAGCGCATAGTACCCTATCGGCTGTTCGGAAAAATGCAGCGACAGCGTCGCTTCCTGCACGTCGCCTATAAATTCACCCGTCTCTATAAGCCGGAGGTATGTTTCGGCGACATCCCCTTCCGTTCCATGCCGCATTCTTTGTATTCTCATATAGGCGGCGGCGTCACGGACAGCTGTTACCGCAGTAATAAATTCCCCGGTGAAAATCCAATCCTTGGTAAAGAATTCGGGAATAACCAGTTCCCTCTCATTGTTTTGCGAATCCAGGAGCCAATTAGGCGGCATATAATTAAATATCGGGAATTCAATATCTTCGATGCCCGGGCCGCCTTGCCCGAAGCCGCCGATTATATAGTTAATAGGCTTTTTTTCCGGGTCTTGCGGTATATTTGGGGGAAGTTCGCCCACAAGGCCGGTTGGCGTGGTTTCATCCGGTTCAGGGGTCGGTGTTGGCGGGGCGGGTGTCGGCGTTGCGGTTGTCTGGTTTTCCGGCGTTGTCGGTGTGATCGGGACTCCGCCGGTTTCGCCGTCCTGTTCTTCTGTGCCATTATTTCCGGGCGTTGGGGTTGGGGTTTGCGTAACCTGACCGCCTGAAATGCGCGTCTGAGGGGTTTCTGTGTATTTGGCGCGGGTAATGAAATATTGCCCTTCGGCAGACCATAAATTATCGCAATCCACAGCTTCAGGATCAACGTATATCACCCCAGTATCCTCTGCGCCAAATGCGATAAAGACAGACGGCGTTCCGTAAAACGCGCTGTTGTCAATGATTTTCGCCGTTCCCGCCTGAGCGAAGCTACCGTCCGCCAGCACGGCGAAAAATTCAAAATCAAAGCTGTCCGGTTCGTCTGAATAATCTATGTACAAAACGGCTATACCATCTCTGTGTACATATTTCCCAGCCGAAAAATTCTTGTTTTCGTGTTCGTTGGTTGTGGGTTCATCCCAGTTGAAAGTTGTTGGAATATAGCCCGTGTTGTCTGCCGGATTCGCGTTTTCGTCTTGCTGCTGAACCGCGGTTGTTGTGCTTGTGCCAGTACCCGGCGTGCTATGCACCGCGGCCGATGCCGCCTGGCCTCCGGTGTTGTTATCTCTGCAACCTGCCGCCACAAACAATAGCAATGAAGAGAGAACCAAAACCAAAGCCTTTTTTATAATATTACCATTTATCACGATACATCCCCCTTGTGTTATTTTACGCTTATTATACTTGAAAAGTTATGAAATGTAAACCTCCGGATACATATCACTATTCCAATCCACACATTGACATGAGACACCACGCGTGATATTATGGAATTGCTCTAAAAAATACATAAAACCTATATTATGGGAGTGTTGAAAATGGCTAAAATCAAAGCGGCAATGATTGGATGCGGCGGCATAGCGAAGGGAAAACATCTGCCGTCCATTAAAGCGACGGGGCTTGCCGATATGGTTGCGTTTTGCGACATACGCCCGGAAAGCGCGGAAGAAACCCGCGATGCTTTCGGTACGGAAGGCGCGAAATTGTATACCGATTATAAGGCGCTGCTTAAAGACAAGAGCATTGAAGTTGTGTATGTCTGCACCCCAAACCGTTCTCACTCGGAGATAACCGTCGCCGCGCTGAAGGCTGGGAAGCATGTTATGTGCGAGAAGCCTATGGCAATCAACGCCGCCGAAGCGAAAAAAATGCTGGAAGCCGCCAAGAAAAGCGGCAAGCTCCTTTCAATCGGCTATCAGAACCGTTTCCGTCCCGAAAACTTGTATGTAAAACAATTCGCCGAGGAGGGCGGTCTGGGTGAGATGTACTACGCGCGGGCTAAGGCCATCCGCCGCCGCGCCGTGCCTACCTGGGGCGTGTTCCTTAACGAGTATGAACAGGGCGGCGGGCCGCTTATCGACATAGGCACCCATGCACTTGACCTTACGCTGTGGACATTGGACAATTATAAACCCAAATACGCCGTCGGCACCGTTTACCATAAGCTTAACAACGACACCAAAACGGGCAACGCGTGGGGCGATTGGAATCCCGAGGAATTTACCGTTGAAGACAGCGCGTTTGGCTTTGTGGTGATGGAGAACGGCGCTACGATCGTGCTGGAATCAAGCTGGGCGTTGAACGACCGCCACCCCGCGGAAGCCGTGTATACCATCGCCGGTACAAAAGCCGGCGTCGATTTACAGGACGGCGTACACATCAATAACATTCAAGGCGGGAAACAAGCCGTTACGAAGGTAAGCGTATCCGGCAGCGGAGTAGCTTTCTATGAGGGTGATGAAAGCGACAACCCCCAGATTGCCGAGCAGCTTGTGTTCCTGAACGCCGTGCTTGGCAAAGGAAAGCTGACGGTTCTGCCGGAGCAGGCCTACATCGTCACATTAATCCTCGACGCGATTTACGAATCCGCAAAAACCGGAAAACCCGTGTATTTCTAAAACCAAAACCGAGGTGTATGAATGAAGAATATTTTAATCTTCGCCGAGGATATCCATATAGCGGCGGAAAAATACAATAAACCGCATATTAAAACCGCGTATCCAAACGGTCTGCACGAAGCTATTGCCGGGGTCTTTGACCCTTCGGAGTACAGTGTCAAAACCGCCTGCGTGGATAACATACGCGAACGCATAACACCGGAAATCCTTGCCGAAACGGACGTGGTTTTCTGGTGGGGACACAGCCAGCACGACATGGTCCCGGACGATATAGCCGAGCTTGTGGTAAGGGAAGTGCAGAAGGGCATGGGTTTCATCGCCCTCCATTCCGCGCATTTAGCCAAGCCGTTTGTTCGCCTGACCGGTACGTCCTGCACATTGGGCTGGCGCAATGACGACCGTGAGCGCGTGTGGACTGCCGCGCCGCACCATCCCATAGCGGCGGGTGTCCCGGCGTATTTCGAGCTTGAGAAAGAAGAAATGTACAGCGAACCCTTCGACATCCCCGCGCCCGAGGACACCGTTTTTATCGGTTGGTTCGCGGGGGGCGAGGTTTTCCGCAGCGGTCTGACGTTCAAACGCGGCTACGGGCGTATTTTCTATTTCCAGCCCGGGCATGAGGAATACCCAATTTATTATAACGATACCATCCGTCTTATCCTGCAAAACGCCGCCAACTGGGCCGCCCCGGCAGTACGGCGCGCGGATATTGGCTGCCCCAATCAAAAACCTGTTGAAAAGAGGGATTGACTATGTTTAAGATGGCTTTACAATTATACTCGTTAAAGGAGCTATGCGCCGCGGATTTGGATGGTACGCTTGAAAAAATCAAGAAAGCGAGGTATGAGGGTGTGGAAACATACTCGCTTTACGACCTGACCGCCAAGGAGTTCAAGGAAAAACTGGACAAATCAGGTCTTGCCTGCTCATCCATGCATGTTGGCCTTGATAATTTCTACAATGATCTGGACAAGGTGATCTCAGACGCCGTAACCATTGGCGCGCAAATCGTCTCTATTCCTTGGATGGAGGCGGAGCTTGAGGCGGACGTGTTAAAGATGGTCAATTTCGTACGCGAAAATGCCGCGAAGGTCAGCGAAAACGGCTTGAAATGGACGTACCACAATCATGCGCATGAGTTTAAGCCCCTAGATACGGGGAAAGATTTTTTTGATGTCCTGCTGGATAACACAGATGCCTCGCAGATTAACCTTCAGGTTGATACCTATTGGGTGGAGCAGGCCGATGTGCCGGTTACCGGCTTTATTGAGAAATACAAGGCCCGTATCGGCGGCTTCCACTTAAAAGACCACCGCGAGGTCGGGGCAGGGGATATAGACTTCCCCGCCGTCCTGAAAGCGGCGAAGGAGCTTGGCCAGGAATGGCTTGTCGTTGAGCAGGAGGAATTCGAGGCGGATCCGTTTGACTGCATCCGCGTTTCGTATAACAACGTCAGAAAAATAGAAGAAACGCATTTCACCGCGCCGTAAACGAAGCTTACCGCTCCAGGCCTTGATATTGTGATATACCTCCGGTTAAAATAATAATCGGAGGTGTTTTTTTGATTATTCAAGTAGATAATTTATCGAAAGCGTACGGAAACGTTAAGGCGGTAAAGGGAATCAGCTTTGCCGTGCGCGAGGGAAGCCTGTTTTCATTCCTTGGCACAAACGGCGCGGGGAAATCGACGACAATCAACATCCTTACCACATTGTTGGCGAAAACGTCCGGCAAAGCCGCAGTCGGCGGTTTCGATGTTGTAAAAGACGCTCAAAAAGTCCGCAACCTTATTGGCGTAGTTTTTCAAGACAACGTACTGGACCCGATATTGACAGTCCGCGAAAATCTTACGGTCCGCGGCAGCCTGTACGGTTTAAGCGGCGTAAAATTAAAGAACGCCGTGGAAAACGCCGTGAAGATAGCGGGCGTATCGGAATTCGCAACGCGGCCTTACGGGAAATTGTCCGGCGGGCAGCGGAGGCGCACCGATATTGCGCGGGCGCTGGTGCATACCCCCAGACTGCTGTTCCTGGACGAGCCGACCACCGGCCTTGACCCCAAAACCCGCAGGGATATGTGGCTGATGATACGCGACTTGCAAAAAAACAGCGGAATGACGGTATTCCTGACCACGCATTACATGGAGGAAGCCGCTGAAAGCGATGACATCGTCGTTATCCACAAAGGGGAGGTCAAGGCGCACGGAACGCCTTTGGAACTAAAAATGGAGTACTGCTCTGATTTATTAAAGATGACATTGGACAATGGCGACTACATTGAACGCAAACTGGAGAAAACCACCGATGCGTTATCCATAATTGACGGATACAGGAACAGGATTGCCAACGTGGAAATTATCAACGGAACGCTGGACGATGTATTTTTGAACTTGACGGAGGGTTTGGAACATGTTGATTAAACGTAACATACTGCTATTCTTCCGCGATAAGGCGAATGTATTTTTCTCTCTGCTTGCGGTGTTTATTATAATCGGGCTGCATGTGCTGTTTCTTGGGAATATGCTGGAGCAGGTTTTGCAGGCCGAGCTGGGTTTTCAATCGGATAAAGCCGGAATTGTTATGACGAGCATAACCCTGGCGGGGATGGTGGCGGTAACGAGCGTCACAAGCTGCATGGGCGCTCTGGGCATAAGCGTAGCCGACAAGAAGGACGCCGTGAAGGATTTCCTTACAAGCCCGGTTTCAAGGGGAAAAATAACGATTAGCTATATACTCGGCTCCGCCGCCGTCGGATTGATAATGACCGTAACCGCTCTCATTCTCTGCATTATTTATATCACCGCGAACGGCGGCAGCGTCCCCGGATTTACGGATACGGCGCGTTTACTTTTAACCGCTGTATTGAGTGTTCTCTGCGGCAATTCAATGGTGTATTTCGTTACGACGCTTGTAAAGAGCCAGAACGCGTTCTCGGCGGTAAGCACGGTAATCGGTACCCTTATCGGGTTTTTGATGGGTATATACATACCTGTAGGTACAATGCCAAACGCCGTGCAATGGGTTATAAAATGCTTCCCGATGAGCCACGCGGCGGGTATGTTCAAGCAAGTGATAGCGGATGGAGAGTTGTCGGAGCTGTTCGCCGCCGCGCCCCCGGAAGCGCTGGAAGGTTTCCGCGAGGTATTCGGGGTGGTATTTACCTACGGTGATTTTACAAGCGGTTTTTGGTTCTCAGCCAGCATACTTGCGGCAACAACCGCGGTGTTTTATGTCCTTAGCTCAGCTGTAATGAAAGCGCGGAAATCCAATTTTATGCATTAGACCTGTCCGGTAACCTCGTTCCGGCGTCTTTCCGGCAAATTTTCCGTTCTGCGTCGTCATAAAAAACCTTCTGTGCCTTTGGGCACACGCGGTTTTTCATTCCTAGCATAACAAAAAATTTGCACGAAAATCCACCGAAAGCAGGTTACCGGACAGGTCTATTGATTCTGATGTTTAATGAATCATTTTTTCCTTGGGTATGTATTTCAGCAGCATCCGGTGAAGGTCATTGACGATAATGGGTTTTGAAAGAAAATCGTTCATCCCGGCGTCCAGGAATTTTTCCTTGGCGCCGGAAACGGCATTAGCGGAAAGCGCGATTATGGGAACACTTGCCAAGTGCCCTCCCATACCCCTTATCACCTTCGCCGCCTCAATACCGTCAATCTCCGGCATCATATGATCCATAAAAATGATATCAAAATCATCGGTTCCGGCTTTATCTATAGACTCACGGCCTCCGGCAGCCGTGGATACCAAAATCCCGTACTGCCGCAGCATCCCTTCGGCTACGATAAGGTTCGCGGGCTGGTCGTCAACCAATAGAATCTTAACATCCTTGGTCTTAAACGCCCCGAGCTTTATATTATCATAATTCTGCGCGCCAATATCAAGCAGGGAATCCCCGCTTAGTATCCGGGCGACATTGATAATCAGCATCGGCCTGTTTATGAAGCTAACCGGATAAGCCGCGCTGCCGATATCATTGACCTCTTTAACGAGAATAAACCTGATATCTCTGCTGACGGCGCTTGTCTCAATAATCCATTCGGCTGACTTATCGAAGAAAACATGGGTAAAATTGCCATAAGCGCCGTCGGTAAGGGTTTTTTTAAAATCGGCTTCGGTGTTGACAATCCGGCAGTACACCGCAAGATTATCAAACTGAGCCCTGGCCGCCCGCGCGTGATAGCGGCTCGGTTCATACAGAAGCACCCTGTAACGCGAGGGGTCAGGCAGCGATACAAGCGTTCCCTCATGATTCCCCTCGCATATAACATAAAACGAAAAAGTCGAACCCTTGCCATAAACGCTTTCCACGCTGATCCTGCCGCCCATCAGCTCTATAAACCTGCGGGTAATCGAAAGCCCGAGACCTGTACCCATGGTATGCCGGTTTTTGCGTGTGTCAAACTGTTGGAATTCCCCAAACATTTTTTTCATGTCTTCCTTTTTAATTCCTATGCCGGTATCTTTCACGGAGAAATTAAGCTTCAGCCGCCCGTCGTCCATGATCTCCGATGCGGCGCTGAGAGATATGTAACCCTCTTTCGTAAACTTTACCGCGTTATTGAAAAGATTTACCAGCACCTGTTTAATCCGCAGAACGTCGCCGTTTATCATCGGCGGGATATCCTTCGATATGTCGGTTATAAGCGCGATGCCCGCCGAGGACGCTTTAATGTTGACCATGTTGATCGTATCATTAATAAGTGACGAGAAATCAAAGGGTTCACTGATAATATCCATTTTTTGCGAGTCGATTTTTGATAAGTCCAAAATGTCGTTGATGATATTCAAAAGCGACATGGACGCGCCCTTAACGGAAAGAGCGTGGGAAAGCTGATCCGAGTCCAGCGGTTTCAGCATTATTAATTCCATCATGCCGATTATCGCGTTCATCGGCGTCCTTATCTCGTGGCTCATATGCGCCAGAAAATCGCTTTTGGCCTTGGTGGCCGCTTCCGCTTCGTTTTTCGCCTCCATGATGGGCGTTATATCCGTTATCTCAAACATACGCGCGATGCTGTCGTCGGAAAGCCGCGCCGAACGTATCATCAGCCAGCTATTTCTCCCGTCGATCACAAGCTCAAAGTTTTTCTCTATATTCGTTCCCGACGCGATAATATCCTGAAACAGCATTTTTAACTCAAAGGATGTACATAAATCCAGCAGCGGGATATCCAGGGCGTACTTAGCGTGAACCCCGAACCACTCGGCCATGGATTCGCTTATGTATGTAACGCGCGCCCGTGAATTTATAACAACCATATAGCTGGGCGTCATTTGCAAAAATGTGTTGTACATCCGCCCCGTCGCCTTATACTGCTTAATCTCGCCGATTGAAAACAAGCACACGATATACAGCAGTATGTTGGCAAAGCTGAAAGCAAGGAACTGCGAGGTGTGTATAACGGTGTCGTATCCTTTGCCTAAAACAGGCACGCCGGCACCGTATATAACGATGGCAACAGTGCCGGTAGAGATAGTCAAGTATGCCAGAAGCGCTTTTTTATCCAGATATGAAAGGCACATAAGCGAAGAACCCAACAGGAACCAAAAAAAAGTGGAGTCTCTTGGAACAATAATCGTAAAACCGACTTGTATAAACATCATTAGCGTAGGCAGTATCCATGCCGTGTGTGTGCGGCTCAGCTTTCTCTTAGCATTTAGCCTAAACATTACCAAGGCCGCAAAAAACAGAAGCGCCACTAAAACAAGCCGAATAACCCAAAAAATCTCATTCGGCTCAAATATCAGGTGATAGCCAACCGTCATCATCATATAAATCAAAACAATAGCTATGGTAAACCTGCTTGAATATCTGTTATATTTCCGGCTGTCCGCATAATCGGTGTCCGATTCCAGCGCCAGCCTGGAAAAAGCTGCCGGATACCGGTAATTTTTCCTTTTATCTATATGAGAGTTACCGTTTGCCACGTTCAGCCCCCCTGTCCAGCGTACTCACCGGCGCCGGTCCTGCCGTAAACGCGCGGGAGCTTATCGACGTCAATGCCGCCCGGGCAGACAAAATCTATGGCATAGGGCAGAATTTCATATTCAATGGTGTTTTCATAAAATGGTTTGTCATCTATGGTCAGGATCATAACATTTTCCGATGAGAGCGTAATCCTTTTGCCCCTATAATGCGACACAATGTCCGGAATCTTCTTGTAATTACCGGAAAGGTATCTGCGGGCAGAGGAAAAATATTTGAACCTGGATGTTTTTTTTGTCAAATAAATGTCAAGAAGACCATCATTCGGATGCGCGTCCGACGCGGGGTACATGTTTTTGGAATAACAAGGCGCGTTTGCGATTAGTATTGAGATATAAGCCCCGTCAAGCCGCTGGCCGTCAAGCTCCACCATGTACTTTTGCCCGTGCATCCAAGGCCCGTAAGCGGTTTTGGCAGCCGCCAGAATATAAGCGAAACTTTGGTTTATAACCGCGTTCTTTTCAAATAGCTCCAGCCCCATTTTACCCGCCGCCGCCTCAAACCCGACCAATCCGTGGGATATTCCGTATTTATGGCCGCATTTTATAATGTCAACCGGTGTTGTGTCTGAAAAAACCTGGCTTCTTATTGATGAGAAAAAATGTGCTTTATCGGCGCCGAAGTATTGCAGGAAAACGTTCTCGTTTCCATAAGGATAAGCCGCAAGCTGCACGTTGGGCATGTTAACCGTACTGTTGACGGCTTCCGAAAGCGTTCCCGTGCCGCCCATCACATGTATGCGCAGCAATTCATCCGCGTTCATCGCATGATGGCGGATAACGCAAAGCGCGTCCCGCTCCCAGCGCGTGACGTGGGTATCGTAACGTATATGCGGGTATTCCTGGAAAAAGGCCTTAATACTGTCTGTATACGTGTTCAGTTTACCCTTTACCTTATGCGCCACTGGGTTTACAATGAACAGATGCCTAATCCTCGTTACCTCCTATAGCATTTACTGTTCCAAATACTTTTTAACTTTTGTCAGTAAGGTTTCATTATACGCGGGCTTTACGATAAAATCGCTTATGCCGAGCCTTGTGGCCTTTAGGATACGGTCCCTGGAGGAATTGCCCGTCAGGAAGATAATCGGTGTGTCCGCGTACTTTCTGTCGGAGCGGATACGCCGGGCTAATTCAAAGCCGTCCATTTCCGGCATATCAATATCAAGGATAAAGAGGTCAATATCCTGCTGGCCCATAATGTCAAGCGCAACCTTGCCGCCGGGCGCGCCGAGGGTCTTGAAATGGCTCCTCAGGGCGGTGTTTACACTGGTGAGGATTTCGGGCCGGTCGTCAACCGCAAGCACTGTCTTACTCCCTCTGCCCGCGCTGACTTGGTTGACTTTGCCGATATATTCCTTATGCATGGCGGTTGCTATATCCTTGGCCTGATTATAATCTTCTTTGATAAAAGCGTTTGACAGCAAGCCGGCGGCAAACCCTTTGTTGCTCATTTCGGAAACCATGCTTTTCGCCCTGTCATAATCCTGTGCCTCGATCAGCCTGATAACCGCAGACAAGTTGTTGGCGGCTTCCTCGTCCTTTTCAACGGCGCTGTACTTAAACGCGGGCGAAGTGTCGAGGAGGTTCTGCGCTTTCTGCATTTCGATAGAAAGGAGGAGGAAATCCGCGATAGCTTGTTGCAGAACTCTGGCGCTGAACTCGTTAACCCCATTTCTGGCGGAGCGGATAAGCGTTACCGTATAAGCCTCCTGCCGTTTTGCGCACACGGCTTGCAGAAGATCTTGAATCCTCTCTAAAACGCCTGTAAACTCATACATATTATTACTGTTATAACTGATCTCCAGCCGTTCCGTATAGTTCTCTATTTGGTCAATATAGCTGTTAATGCCGGCGTGAATGGTTTCGGCGTTCACTTGGAAAGGAAGGAACAAACTCGATACCCTCTTGATATAATTCGGGTCGCTAACGTTTTTCATTTTAGAATTTCCTCCTCGATTTTTATGATATTTATCAATGCGCCCTTGCAATCAAACTCCTCAAGAGCGAAGGTAACCTTTTCAAGCAGCCCGTCCGCCTCCCGGCTGTACGAACGGCCCGAGAGGACGGCAAGCGCCTCAAGCGCTCCCATTGCGTCATAGGCCTCGGCGGCGGTTTTTGCGTCCGTAAGCGCCGCGGACAGAGCTTCCTTACCGATTTGCTCCTTTGGAACGGTTATATCCGATTCCAGCGCCGCGTTAAGCTGTCCGGAGAAATCGTTAAGCGATTCTTTAAATGAAGGAAAACGCGTATAACAGTAATCCTCATCCCCCTCCAGCGCGGCGTTTTCAAGATTTGCCCCGTCGGTTCCAAGCTTGCCCGCCCCGATGCCTTGAAGCACACCCTTGATGCCATGAACTTCAATCGTGAAATCCTTCAGATTACGTTCTGTAATATATTTATCCATCTTCGCAATCGCGTCCGGCAGCAAACGGGCAAGAAGCTTTACCGTCTTTTCATACGCTTCGTCCAGCCCTCCCATACGCTCCAGGGCCAAATCCACGGCAATGCCGTCTATACCTTTAAGCCTTTCGATAATTGAAACCGGGTTGGTATACGGCGGCTTATCCGGCAGTTCACCGGGCAGGGCGTATAACTCCTCGGACGGTAAATCCGTATCATCCCATTCCTGTTGAGCCAGCCATTCGCTTAGGATTTCGGATATGTACATCATAATTGATTCAATCCCTTCAGACAGCGCGGTTTTTGAATCGTGCTCAAAGATTATGTAGCCGAAAAGCTCTCCGTTTTGCAACGGCCTTAACGGCATAAAGCAAACCGATTGCGTTATCTGTTCCAAAAAGTCTAAATCCTGGATTGAAATAGCCTGTGCATTCAAGAAAACAAGCTTTCGTCCATCCAACAAGGCTTCGGTCTGTTCGCGGGCAAAGAATTCATGGGGAGGCGACATATTGGAAAAAGCCGTGGCTTTACCCGAGTTTACGTGAATTATAGTGACCTTTAATACCCCGAAATACTCGCGGAGCATTGCGGCCAAGCCTTCAAATATCTCGCGAGCGCTGCCGGAAGCCGTTATAAACGTTTCGATTTGCAATTTAATGGAGTCTTTACGCCGGGTTTGATCCATCTTCATGGCATTTACGCGGAACTGCTCAACCATCGTATGAAGGGACTGTGACAGCAGTCCAATCTCGTTGCGGGCGTCCGGGGAATAATCTATAGCGATTTCTATATTACCCTGGGCAATCGCGTTGGCTGCTAATGTAAGCCTGTTAAGGGGCCTGGATACCTGACGTATGACATATACTACTAAAATTACCAGCATAGCAAAAACAATGGCGCTTGTTACGGCGATAATGAAAATTATAGGCAGCAGACTGTCATAAATAACCGAGCGCGGCAAAGATACATATAAGAACAGGATTTCATCATAATTTTTGATATATACAGGCTGGAAGATAGCAAGGGCCCGCGCGTTGGCAAATACGCAGTATTCGTCTGGAATGAACAGCGGTTCCCTGCTATCGAAGGCTTCCCAAATCATGTCCATATTTGAAAATCCCAGCGTGTTAATACATTCCTCGGCCAGATCAATTCTGGGTGAATAGAATATGCGTCCGCTGGAATAAAACACGGCAACATTGGAAACATGGGCATGGTCGCCGTCGATACTGATCGTCATTGTGTCAACTGATATGTCAGCCCCTACAACGCCGATTACCTGATCGTCCCGGAATATGGGAGCGGCGACTGTCAGTGTGTAAACCGGGTTTTCGCCAAGGCCGTAATCCCATAAATTAACGCTCTCGTTGTCTACGTCAATATACAGCTTTCCGGAATCTCTCGGTATGATATACCAGTACGCGTCCTCTATGTCGTCAAGCCATTCCTCTTCCATATCGGGCGCAACGACTATATCATCATCCTCAATAACATAAGAACGCATAAAACGCCCGCTGGGCGCGCCGGGATAATCCTGCCGGTAATCGTTGTCCCGCCCGTCAAAAGCCTGCGGTTCATAGATAAGCCACGCGTTATACACAACGTCATTCGTAAATAATGACTGCAGGAGCTGGTCAACCTGTTCCCTTGCGTTGTCCGCGGAGTTGTCCACGCCTTCCAAAATCGCGGCCATAGACAATACGGCAATTCTGACGCTCTCTATCTGCCCCGCCAAATCGGTGGCGTTAATCTCCGTAAGCCCTCTCATTTCCAGCTCAACCCAGTTGTTCACATATTGTGACACCGTGGTAAATATAAGCACAGAGAGAACCCCAAAGATTATAACAAGCGGAACAAGAAACATCAGAAACATCTGTTTTCCCAGCGTTGTTTTCAAAACGATTCACCTGTCTTTATGGGTTGTGCGGGCGACTGTAAGAGCCGCCCCTACACGCGGACGGGGTCGGTTACCGCCCCTTCATTTTAAAGACGCTGGCTAAGCTATGCATCATATCGGATTGGCTGGTAAGCTGCTGCGCCGCCGCCGCCGCTTCTTCGGACGCGGCAGTGGTGGTGCGCGCGACATCGGTGATTTGCGCCAATTCTTCTTTCACCTTGCCGATGGCTTCCGCCTGCTTGATCGAGGCGGCGGAGATACCCTTGATGATATCGGCGGTCTTGGCAACGTTACCGACAATGGCTTGGAGCGCTTCGGCTGTCTGCCCGGCGGTTCTGGTTCCTTCGTTGACGCGTTCGATGGACTCCTCAATAAGCACGGTGGTTTCACGCGCGGCGCTCTGGCTGCGGCTGGCAAGGGTGCGTACCTCTTCGGCGACAACGGCGAATCCCCTGCCGTGTTCGCCCGCGCGCGCGGCTTCAACGGCGGCGTTAAGAGCAAGCAGGTTGGTCTGGAACGCTATATCTTCAATAACCTTAATGATTTGGGTTACTTTGTTTGATGAATCCTTGATTCCGTCCATGGACGTTAACATATTCTTCATATCGTCGTCGCCTCTGGCGGCGTTTTCCATGGATTCGTCAGACAGTTCCTCAGCAAGCTTCGCGTTTTCGGCGTTGCGGCCCGTGCTATCGTTGATGGATATAACCATGTTGTTCAATTCCTCAACGGATGCAACCTGCTTTGTTGAGCCCATTGCCAGCGACATGCTGCTGTCGGAGATCATTCTCGCGCCGGCGGATACTTGCTCGGACGACGCCGTCATTTCACTTATCACTTTGTTGAGGGTACCGATTATATGTACCATCGCGTTTTTGATAGAGGCGAAGCTGCCGACGTATTCACGGGTAATATCCTGGTTAAGGTCGTTGTTGGCAAGGGCGTTCAGGACATCGGATATTTCGTTTATATATGAAACAACATTTGCTACCGTGCTGTTGACGGAGTTTTTAAGCGCGAGGAACTGGCCTTTGTAGTTTCCATTCATGCGGAGGTCAAACTGCCCCTGCGCGATTTTATCCATAACAGCGCTGGTTTCGGAGACGGGAGAGGAGATTTCAGCCATAAGCTGGTTCAACCCGTTTACAATAACCGCCCATTCGCCCGCGTATCCGCTGGAATCGGCCCTAACGGAAAGATCGCCGTCCAACGCGCCTTTAACCAGCATTTGTATCGCGTCGTTTACGGAACGGATTTCCTTGCGCATGGCATTCAGCGATTGGTTCATGACGGCTTTTTTACCGGGCATCTTCGGGATGTCGGCGGAGAAGTTTCCACGCCCGAACTCGCTTAGTACGCCCAACAGCCTCATGCTTTCATCGGTCATGCCGCTGTATAAGCTATTTACCTCTTTCGCTACGTCGTGGTACGCGCCTTGGAAATGCGACAAGTCCATTCTGGCATCGGTGTCGCCCAAGTCGTTTGCGTGAAGCAGCTCGCCCAGCTCCCGAACAAGGGTATTTACAGCTTCCACCACATGTGAAAACGCCACGGCAAGCATACCCACTTCGTCTTTAGCGGAAGTATCTATATTTACGTTTAAATTACCCTGAGCTACATTTTCGGCTATAGCGACCATTTTATTGATGGGCTTCGACACCACGGAAGCAACCAAAAGCGCCAGCAGTATGGATAATATTACAACGACTCCGGAAATAACGATAAGCATTATTACCGTATTGTTGGATATGGTCTTGGCGTTTGCCCGCTGTTCTTCCACCGTTTCCTGCTCAAGCTCCATCTTGTACATGGCGAATTCGGTCAATTCTTCGCGGATGACAGCGCCATCCCTTAAAATCGAAAGCGTTAATTCATATTCCCCTCGGTATGCCGCGTTTAAAACAGGCTCAAATACCGTATCTTTGTATTGAACGAATAACTTTCGCGCGGTGGCTGCTTGATCCAGCCTGTAATTTATGTCCTCACGGCTGTAGTTAGGGTCGTTTCTAACCAGCCGTTCGTATTCATCCAGCCATTTATGCCCCTCATTAAAAAAGTAATCCGCTTCAACCTTGACATTGTCAAGCATACGCGAATCCCCGGCACTCGCGTATGCCACGGCGGACATCACCGCGCTCCGGAGCCCGTACACATCGGCAAGGAAGCTGATCATGGAGGCTTCGGCTTCCATCGGATAATCCATGACGTAATCCTTAACTTCCTCGACGTTTCTAAGCTGGATGGTAGCAAACACCGAAAGGACGATAACCAAAACAATTACCACTAAGAAACTTACAATTAACTTTGTTCTGGTTTTTAAGTTATTAAACCAACCCATAATAATACCGCGTCCCGAATCAATTTTGCGACGGATCCGGCAACGCTCCTCCTCTCTTAATTAGGTAAATGGTTTAACGGCGAAAATACAGTTTTATATACACGTAATATAATATAACATACTTTTAAACGATAATCCAGCATTTTTCAAAAATACTTTTCTGATTATGGAAATAAGCTTAATTTCCCGGGAAATCAATGCGTATTTTTGGCTTGGAAAATAATAAGTGTACATTAACGCCAACGGGTGCGGTGCAGTTTTCAGCCGCGATAGGTTATAGCGGACTTGCATAAAATTCATAGTTGACAACATAAGATATGATAGTATACAATAACTGTCAAATTATAAAAGAGGTTCAAAAATGACGAGTTTAAACCTGTTTGTCCATATTATCGCCGGTGTGCATCATCATGCGCACTGGCATTTTGGTGCGGACAAGCGGGTTTTGCGAATCATATGATTATTTGAGCCAATCGGTAATTATTTGAGCCCTATGCAAAATTCACTTGCATAGGGCTTTTTAAATTGCGGGAGGAGAGTGCCTATGAGAAAAATTGTTGTGGCGCTGCCGAAGGGAAAGCGCTTGCTGGCGAAAGCGTATGAGGTGTTTAAGAAAGCCGGGTATGCCTCCGTTTCCTTAGAGCGGGAAATCCGGGAAGGGGAGTTCAAGCAGCTTGAATTCGCGTGTGATAGTGGGACTGCGGTATTCTTAGTAATACGCATCGCGGATATACCGCAATATGTGGACAAAAATTGGGCCGATATCGGGATTTCGGCATTTGACTGCTACCGGGAATATGAGCTGACGCATGCAACCCAGCGGCATTCACTGCGCGGCGATAACTTTGCGTCGGACATTCTTCCCGACCTGAAGCTCTGCGAGAAATCACGCTTTTGCATCGCGGGAAAGCAGGGGGGCAGGGCGTTTTATGAAAAGTGCAAAAGCAGTGATGAAAAGATTTTGGAAGTTGCGACGCAATATCCCAACATCGCGGCTAAGTATTTCACAAAACACGGCATTACAGCCGATATCATAACGGTTTCGGGGTCGGCTGAAATAATGCCGGCGCACGGCGGGGTCGATGTTATATTCGACATTGTTGAGTCCGGGCGCGCCTTGAAGGAAAACGGGCTGGTGATATACGATGAGGCTATGCCGATCCAGACAAAGGTATTGGTTAGCAGGGCGGCGTTAAAGTATGACGGAAACATAGGGGAAATGATAAGGAGGCTGGAAAATGCGGTTAAACAGGGTAATCAGGAAGCGCAGCCAGGAAACGTCAAGGGAAATTGAGAAAACGGTTAGGGAGATATTAGACGATGTAAGGAAAAACGGCGACGCGGCGGTACGGAAATACAGTGAAAGGTTTGACAAGCCCTTTGGCATGGGAGAGGAAGCCGGGCCGGATTTAATACGTTTGCTGGAACGGGCGAAAAACCAGATTGAGGAATTCCATAGAAGGCAGGTCAGCGGGCCATGGGAACTCCACGGCGAAAACGGCTCTGTTTTGGGACAGATTGTGCGCCCGCTGCAGCGTGTGGCGGTTTATGTCCCGGGGGGCAAAGCGGTTTATCCATCCACCGTTTTAATGAACATCGTTCCCGCTAAATTGGCCGGCGTGCCGGAAATCGCCATTTTTACGCCTCAGCCGAATAATATCGTTAAAGCGGCGGCGAAGGTATGCGGAGTGGATAAAATTTATCAGATAGGCGGCGCGCAAGCGGTTGCGGCGGCGGCTTACGGTACGGAAAGCATACCAAAATTCAATAAAATCGTCGGCCCGGGCAATGTTTATGTGGCCGCCGCAAAAAAAATGGTTTACGGGGAAGTAGATATCGACATGGTGGCGGGGCCGTCGGAGGTGCTGATTATTGCGGATGAAACCGCGAATCCAAGGTATATCGCCGCCGATATGATGAGCCAGGCCGAGCATGACGAGATGGCCAGTTCCGTTCTTGTTACTACCAGCGAGGCTTTGATAGAAGAAACCGAAAAAGAGATCGAAGCGCAAATCGGGTATCTAAGCCGTAAAGATATCATCCGTAAATCCCTTGAAAATTACGGCGCGGCTATTTTGGCAGAGAACCTTGACAAAGCGATGGAGATATCAAACGGTATTGCTCCGGAGCATTTGGAAATATTGACGCGTAATCCGTTTGAGCTGTTACCCAAGGTGCAGAACGCCGGTTCTATCTTCCTGGGCGAGCATACGCCGGAACCTTTGGGGGATTATATGAGCGGCACGAACCATGTCCTGCCAACGGACGGCACGGCAAGGTTTTACTCGCCCCTTGGCGTATACGATTTTGTGAAGTACAGCTCATACAGCTATTATCCGTGCGAAGCGCTGGCGGAGTTTCGGGATGATGTTATAAAATTCGCGGAGCTTGAGGGTTTTGACGCTCACGCTAACTCGGTGAAGGTGAGGTTTTGGGAATGAAACCCTATGTCGCGGGCATCCAGCCGCAGGGTGAAGGCTGGATTAAATTGAACACAAACGAGAACCCGCATCCAATTGATGTTAAGCTTGAAATTGATTTGAACAGACTGCGATTGTACCCCGACCCCGACAGCGGGGAGCTTTGCGAAACAATTGCGGGAATATTCGGATGCTCGCGTGAAAATGTCTTTGCGGGCAACGGCAGCGATGAAGTGCTGGCGCTGGCGTTTCAGGCGTTTTTCTCCGGAAAAGAGACGTCTATGCCTGAGGTGTCCTATGGGTTTTATCCTGTCTGGGCAGAGATGTATAACGTTAAGCCCAGGTTCATTCCGTTGAAAAATTGGGAGATAGATTGGGCCGAATACGGCGGCAATTGTATTATCGCCAATCCAAACGCCCCGACCGGGCTTGCGCTGGACATACGTGAAATCCCAAAAGGCGGCGTGGTGATTATTGACGAGGCGTATATTGATTTCGCGGATGTGCCTTCCACAGCCCCGCTGATAAAAAAATACGACAATTTGCTTGTTGTGCGCACTTTTTCAAAGTCTTATTCCCTTGCGGGGCTGCGGGTGGGGTTTGCTATCGGGCATGAAAAGCTTATCGGGCGGCTTAAAATGTTTAAGAACTGCTTCAATTCCTATCCGCTTGACGCTTTGGCGCAGCATATCGCGGCAAATGCGGTGCGGCAACAGCCTAAGACCGCGGAGGTAAAAAAAACGCGCGAATGGTTGAAAACACAAATTAAATGCCTGGATTCACAAGCTAATTTTGTGTTTTGGGAAATTGATAACTCGAAACGGATGTATGAACATCTTCTTGAGCATAAAATATTGGTGCGTTATTGGGATAAGTTTCCCGGCCGATTGCGCGTAAGCATCGGAACGGATAAAGAAATGGAGGCGTTTCTCGCATGTACAGAAAAACTAACGAAACCGAGGTAACGGTTGAAATCGGCAATCAAACGAAGATTGACACGGGAATCGGGTTTTATAACCATATGCTGGAGCTTTTCGCTTTTCGCAGCGGACTGAAGCTTGAAATCCGCGCGCGGGGCGATTTGGAAGTGGACACGCACCATACGGTTGAGGACATCGGCATAACCCTGGGGCTTGCCCTTGCGGAAAAATTGGGTGACAAAAAAGGCATAGCAAGGTACGGCACGGCGCGCATACCAATGGACGAAGCGCTGGCCCAGGTGGACATAGACATCTCAAACCGCCCGTTTTTAGTGTTTAACGCGGATATCGAAGATGAAATGGCCGAGGAATTCTTTCGCGCGCTGGCTTTCAACGCCGGATTGACGCTGCACATAAATCTGCTCTACGGAAAAAACGAGCACCACAAATGCGAGGCTGTATTTAAGGCTTTCGGACATGCCTACAAGCAAGCGGCGGCGGTGGTTGGCGACGGGGTTCAATCCACTAAGGGGGTTTTGTGATGAATATCTTTCCTGCAATTGATATATTAGGCGGCGAAGCGGTGCGGCTGTACAAGGGCGATTACGCGCAGAAGACGGTTTACGGGGACCCGGCGGAGATTGCCGGGCGGTTCAGGGACATGGGCGCTAAGCATCTGCATGTTGTGGACTTGGACGGCGCAAGGGACGGCAGCCCGCGAAACCTTGAAATTATTATGCGGCTAGGCGGGATTTTACCCGTTCAGGTCGGCGGCGGTATAAGGGATGCGGAAACTGTGGATAAATATTTGCAAATAGCCGGCAGGGTGATCCTTGGCACGGCAGCGGTGGAAAAACCGGAGTTTGCCGGAGAGATGGTTGGTAAACACGGCGCGGAGAGAATTGCCGTCGGAGTAGATGTTCGTGAAAGGAAGGTCATGGCCGCGGGATGGCTGGCGAACAGCGGCGTTGATTATTTAGAATTCATTGAATTGTTAAAGCAAATGGGCGTTAAGCTAATAATCGTTACTGATACCGTCAGGGACGGTACGCTGACATCGCCGAATTGGGAGATGTATGAGGGAATTAAAGGCATTAACGTAATAGTGTCGGGCGGGATCAGCTCGGAAACGGATATCGAAAAAGCCCGGAAATATTACGGGGTTATTGTGGGGAAAGCATATTATGAAGGGTTGGTGGATTTAGAATGCCTGTTAAAAAACGCATAATTCCATGTTTGGATATTAAGGACGGCAAGGTTGTTAAGGGCATTAATTTCGCCGATTTGGCGGATGTGGGCGACCCTTTGGAGATTGCGAAGCGGTATGAAGGGCAGGGCGCGGATGAGATAATTTTCCTGGATATAACCGCTGCCAATGAGAACCGGAGTACAACCTGCGAATTAATCGAACGGGCGGCTAAGGATTTATCTGTCCCGTTTACTGTTGGCGGAGGTATCCGCGCTGCCGATGATTTCCGAAAATTATTTAATTGCGGGGCGGGGAAGGTGTCTGTCAATTCTGCGGCGGTTTTGCGTCCTGAATTAATCCGCGAGGCCAGCCAAGAATTTGGCAGCCGGCGTGTAGTTGCTGCTATTGACGGTAAAAAAGTGAAGGGTGCTTATAATGTGTTTATAAAAGGCGGACGTGAGAATACAGGCCTTGACCTGATTGAGTGGGCAAAAAAGTGCGCGGAATTGGGAGCGGGGGAGATTTTGCTTACGTCTATGGATGCCGACGGGATGCAGTGCGGTTACGATATTGCCATGATCAAAGCTGTTTGCGACGCGGTTAATATACCGGTTATAGCAAGCGGCGGCTGCGGCGGGATTAGTGATATTATTGATGTTTTCAATCAAACCGGTTGTGACGCGGCGCTGGTTGCCAGCCTTTTCCATTATGGAAAGGCGTCGGTAAATGATGTGAAAAACGAAATGGAAAGGAATGGGATTCCATGTGTCAAATCGAGGGATTGATTCCGGCAATTGTGCAGGATTATTTTACCGGGCGCGTACTGATGCTTGCCTACGTGAACCAAGAAAGCTATGACTATATGCAAAAAAACGGTGAGACTTGCTTCTGGTCGCGTTCGCGGAACGAATTGTGGCATAAAGGCGCAGCTTCGGGTAATATTCAAAAAATCAAAAAAATGTTTTGGGATTGTGATAATGATACATTGTTGATTCTGGTTGAGCAAAGCGGCGGAGGAGCGTGCCATACAGGGGAATTTAGTTGTTTTGGCAAGAAATCCGGCGATTTTGATATATTTAACAGTGTTTTCGCGCAAATTGGGGATAGAAGCATAAACCCCAAGGAAAAGTCTTATACGAATTACCTGCTCTCCGAGGGTATTGATAAAATCTGTAAAAAAATTGGCGAAGAAGCGGCCGAAACGATTATCGCGGCCAAAAACAATGACAAAGACGGGTTGGTCAACGAAATTTCAGACCTTGCGTATCATACACTGGTTTTAATGTTCAGCCAAGGCGTAACTCCTAATGATATAAGAGCGAAACTAGTGGAAAGGCACTCGTAGAGAGAGCATTTGCTCCATTGTTATCCACCCTTAATGGAATAACCCTCCAACCACCGTCAAATACCGATACAGCGCGGGTAAGCTGTTCCGTTATATCCTTGCCGCAGCTGAGGCACATACATGTGCTGCCCGAACCGCTGATGATAAAACCGTCCGCTCCGCTCCCGAGCGCGGCATCGCGGATAAGCTCATATTGCGGAATCAACTGTTTCCTGTAAGGCTGATGCAGCCTGTCCTCGCACGCGTCCCCCAATAAAATGGGATCACAGGTTTCCATTGCCCGCAGAAGCATAACCACGCGAGACAGATTAAACACGGCATCGCGCAGGGACACATTTTCCGGCAAGGCCTTGCGCGCGTCCTGGGTTGATGTTTTAAAATCCGGCGTAAGAGCGTAAAACCGCAGGTTTTCACTAACAGGGAACCGCATGATTAACGGTTCAGAGCCCTTCATGCATACCGCAGTCAAACCTCCATAAAATATCGGGGCCAGATTATCGGGATGGCCTTCAATGCGGCAGCATATATCCAAAAGTCTACTGCGGTCAAATCCGATATTATAAAGCTTATCGGCACCGATTGCGCCGGCGGCCAGAAGCGCGGCGCTGGAGCCAAGGCCCTTGGATACGGGGATATTGGCGTCTATATGGATATGAAGGCCGTTGATTTCGAGTGCAGGCGAACACTTATGTTCTGCAAGGACTGCTTTGAAAGCCAGATATGCCAGATTGTTTTCGTTGGCGAACTCTGGTGGGCATCCTGTTATCTGAAGGCCGCTTTCACGTTTTTCAAATGTAATTGTATTATACAGATTCAAGGCAATGCCAAGGGTATCCAGCCCGGGGCCCAGGTTTGCGCTTGTAGCCGGGACCCTTACCTTAACCATTTATCTCACCCGCAAAACGTTGCGCATAGGATGACATTTCCCCGATGCTTATGGTATCCTCATGCCGTATGCGCATTGATCTTAGTTCGTCAAAAGGGTGGGGGACGGGGATTCGCGTCACCCTGCTCAGCATATCAAGGCAATTGAATGTTCCGTCCGGCGGTGTTATTCCGAGCGCTTTAAGCACAGAGCCGGCGAATTTAAACGGTGAGGCGGTTGCAAGCACGACACAGGGGTTTTCGCTCTTTGCCGCGTATTCCTCATAGGCGTTCCAAGCTACGGCTGTATGAGGGTCCAGCAGATAGCCGTATTTTTCCCACACCCGGCGGATATGTTTAAAAGCGCTTGCGTCATCGCATTTAACCGCATAAAAATCCGATTTAACGGACTCCAGCATATAATCCGGTATGTTATAATACCCGTTACGGGCCAGGGCTTCCATAAAACCCGCCGTTGCGCCGCTGTCACGCCCTGAAAGCCAGTACAGCAGGCGCTCTAGGTTGCTTGACATAATTATATCCATTGAAGGCGACGCCGTCGTCTTAAAATCCCTGCGGTGGTCATATTTCCCGGTGTTAATAAATTCGGTGAGAACGTCATTTTCATTCGATGCGCAAACCAGCCGTCCGACGGGAAGCCCCATTTGCTTGGCTATCCATCCCGAAAGGATGTTACCGAAATTTCCCGTGGGAATAATAAAATCGAGCTTATCACCGCGCTTTAGCGTCCCGTTCTTAATCAAAGAGGCATAAGAGGTAAAATAATAAGCAATCTGGGGTACCAGCCTGCCAATGTTAATTGAATTTGCGCTGGAAAGCTTAACCCCGCCAAAGCTCAGTTCTCCAGAGGAATACGCGTTAAAAATCTGTTTCACGCCGCGCTGCGTATCGTCGAAATTGCCGCGTACCGCACACACGGCGTTTGCCCCCGGCTGTGTCCGCATTTGAAGCTCTTGGAGCGGGCTTACGCCGTTATACGGAAAAAACACCAGCACTGCGCACCCGGGTATGCCGCAAAAGCCCTCAAGCGCGGCCTTCCCGGTATCACCTGAGGTTGCCACAAGGACAAGAGTATCGGAATCATCACCCATCTGCTTTTTCGCCGCGTGAACCAATCTTGGAAGAACGCAGAGCGCCATGTCTTTAAAAGCGAGGCTTGGCCCATGGAAAAGTTCTAGAGCCCAGGCCGGGCCAACCTTAACGACGGGTGTAAGCTCCGGTACGCTAAACCTGCCGGAATAGCCATTCCCCACCGCAAAACCGATTTCTTCCTTTGAAAAACCGGGCAGCAGTACGGCAGCAATGTTAACAGTAATAGAAATATTATCTTTTTCCAGCAACCCTGCCAAATCATGCATAACCGGAAATTTATCCCAAACATACAAGCCGCCATCGGGGGCCAATCCTTTAAGGATTGCCTCCGGAACGGTTGCTTCGTTTATACCCGCGCCCGAACGGGTGCTTTCGCACTTCATTTTATCTAATCCCTCCGGCAAATCAATGTCATGTTTGGGTAAATTATACGTAAAATAAGCCGTTGCGTCAATTCTTAATTTATAGTTCCTCCCATTCGTTTGATTTAGTTCGGTCTTCCTTATATCCCACCAAAAGAAACCGTTATCAAAACTGTATGACCGTTTCTAATATCGGTCTCGCAAGCGTTCTTTCCGATTCCTTCGGTAAAACGGCTACAGGTATCATGCAACATGCTCTCACATCGGCTGTATTTAATGATGAAAATTGAATAACCTTAATTCACAGATCAGCTAAGAAAAAAACAGAGATTGAAGCAAAGTCGCATATGGACTATCTTGATAATGCCATCTTTAAAACAGAGGTCGAACTCTACGCCCGCATTAAACCGTACTTGCCTACTGTACAATTTCTTTCTGATCAGTTGCCCGGCGTTACGCAACTCTCCGCCGCTCTGATAATTGCAAAAATTGGTGCGGACATGTCCGTATTTGTAACCGCAAAGCACTTGTCTTCTTGGGCGTGTCTTGCGCCTGCCAATAACGAGAGCGCCGGCAAAAAGAAATCTGTGCGAGTTTCTAAAGCCGGTCAATGCCTCAGCCTTTCGTATGGCTTTTTTCTCGTGCCTTGAATTTGTCTAATGCTTTCACACTTTTTCTCTTTATTAATATTCCTCTTGCTTTTATACCCGGCTTCTGTTATAATCCATGAGGTAGCAAGCCAAGGGATGAATGTCCAAGTGACGGAAGAGGACAGACTCGAAAATCTATTTAACGATTGACCTTCTATGTACGTAAAGTTTTGATTTTATGAGGTTTTTGGGTTATGCTACAACTTGCTTTTTGCCATGGTTGCTCAATTTCCAAGGGTGAAAAAACGGTTATTTGAGGCTGAATCATAAATGGTGGGGTGTCCGAGTGGTTTAAGGTGATTGACTCGAAATGTGCCCGTCCTAAAAACCGAGGATGCCCTGAAAACTCTGATTTTACGCTGTTTTCGCAGCGAAGGAACAACTAAGTATTTACTATATCTGCCCTCAATGTTTGCCCATTTTCCGAATGGAAGATAAAATATTAAGGGAGGATATACACGGAGAGGTATCGAAGTGGCTGTAACGGCTCTGACTTGAAATTAACTAGGGTAACAGGCCGCAAATCTTGATTTTATCGGGTTTTTGAAGTGTTTAGGTTTTTTGTTTTTCTGTTAAATCTCCCCAAATGTTTCCCCTGAGCGCAGGTGACATTTTGAAGATTTAAATAATACTTGAAGCATGGAAGCGTAGCATAGTCCGGCCGAATGTACCTGACTCGAAATCAGGCGAACCGCAAGGTTCCGTGGGTTCAAATCCCACCGCTTCCGTAAAAATTAAATCATGCAAATGCTGATTTTCCGCCATTATTTCGATATCATTTTCTTGGGGAAACTGCATTTTCTATCAATTGTTCTTTTCAAAACACGCCGTTTTTCCTTTTTTCTCCCCTAATTCATGGTTGTCGGGGAGATATTCTGTAAGTCCACACGGAGGCGTACCGAAGTGGTCATAACGCGGCGGTCTTGAAAGACTGTGGGCTACTTCTACCCGAGCAAGGAAAAAGTCTTGATTTCATGGGCTTTTTGTGGTATAGTTACAACTAAATATTTTCGAGTGTTGCCATGAAGTGTTGCCAAATATACAACGGTTCTAATTATCGAAATCATGGCAAAATCATCAGGAGGATTACCGAAGCGGTCATAACGGGGCGGTCTTGAAAACCGTTTGGGGGCAACCCCACGGGGGTTCGAATCCCTCATCCTCCGCCACCAACAATGCCAGTAAACTCAAGGGTTTGCTGGCTTTTATAATTTTAACGGCGACCACTTCGGCGTGGTGTTTTTTCTCAGTGTTGCCAACCATTTTGGCAACACTTTTCGGACTACTCCTCCAGGGTCATGCCTTGTGCTAGCGTCGTGTTTTCAATCCAGGACATAGCTGCGGCTGTTGCGCGTTTAGAATCGGCATCCAAATGCGCGTAGATGTCGGCGGTTGTTTTGAAGGTGCTATGACCCAGCCAGTCCTGTATCTCTTTGATGGATACGCCGTTAGCAAGAAGCAACGATGCACAGCTATGTCTGAGGTCGTGAAACCGTATCCGCCTGAAGCCGTGCTTCTCCAAAAATTTCGGAAACTCACTGGAGAGGTAGTCGGGTTTTATTCTGTTACCCAGTACATCAGTATAGATGTATTGCCCTTCGGTTTTGTTGTACGCTTTCCCACAGAGCTTACGGTTTTGTTCCTGCTCTGCCCGTACTTCCAACAGCTTCGCCCGGATAACGGGAATAAGCGGTAGCGTCCGGTAGCTGGATTTGGTTTTGGTGGTGTCATCGGCAATAATTACATTCTTGCCGCCGATACTTGCCACGGTTACGGTATGTTCGATGGTGATGGTGTTGGCCTCGAAGTTGATTGATTCCCAGCGAAGCCCCACCAGTTCAGACCTGCGGAGTCCGTAGAAAGCTCCGAACAAAACGCCCAGCTCCAGTTTGTGTCCCTTGACCGCATTTACTAACTCCACGGTCTCGGATTCTTTCAGGAACTTGCCCGTAAAACGGTCAGGCGTTGGGCGTGTTACCTTCTTCATGATAGCTTCGTAACTGGGGATGTAGCCTTTGAGGAAAGCGTATTTCAGAGCCAGACTGATGTTTGCATGAAACTTCGTCACCGTCATCGCCTTTACACGTTCAAGCTGGTCATCGTAAAAGCTATCAATGTCCTTGTAAGTCAACTCCGAAAGTAGCGTACCCTTCTTCTTGAAATATGGCACGATAGCCTTCTGCACATTCATCTCGTACCCGCCGAACGTAGTCAGCTTGACCGGCTTCTTGTTCTTGGGATTCTTCATAGGGTTGATTGATTCGAGCCATTCTTCTATGAGGTCTGCGAATTGCATCTCATCGCCGGTAATGGCTGAAGCAAAGGGATTGTTTAGCGAAGACCCTGATGCTGCCCGTGCAATTTTTTCTTTGAGAGCCGCATTCAACTTCTCCTCCAGTTTTAAAGCAAATTCTTTTGCCATTGTTTCGGCACGTTTCTTGTTTCCTCTTTCCGGCAAGCCTGTTGACTTAGAGGGACGTTTCCGCGCTCCGTCCACATCGTAATATTCCAATATCGCTTGCCAAATGCGTGTTGTAGAGTGAACCTGCACACGATGAGTTACTTTAATTTTTGGGGTAGGTGTTGTCGCCATATTAATCTCCTTTCGATGGCGGCGCAGATTTTCACCCACTACTGACAACATTATTATAGCACACGAAGCCTGTTGCCGCCTATTTAATTGTCTGATAAGCATAAAAAAATACTGTTGTCTGCCGCTCAGCTAGTGTTCTAATTATTAAACGGCGCAGATAATTCGGGAATCGACTTCCGCGACGCCCCATACAGGGCGTTTCGCCGCGTGTCAGGCGGCTCATCAGGCGGATATTGATAAGAGCATATCGGGGAGGTTGCGCCTCCCCGATATCAGGCAGAGTGATGTATCAGCCTTGTTGTTGCGTGTAGCCCATGACCTTGATGTACTGAAGCAAATAGAGCTTCGGGATTTTGAAAGCCCTGCCGACTTTGAGCGAATCCAGTGTGCCTTCGTTAAGCAAGCGGTAAACAGTCTTACTGCTTACGCCCAACAGTTCACTGACATGCTTGACATCAAGGATGTCGGGGTAGCCGTGGAATACAGTGTCGTAGGCTTTGTAAGTGCTTCTTGGCAATGTGTCCAGTGCCGCATTGTCGGATGCGGCTTTAATACGACAAGTAACCATGTCGGCGTGATTCTTGGTGGGTGTTCTGAGGATTTTATTGTTGGGGGGCATGGTTTGTACGGCTATTTCTATACTTTGAGTCATAAGTCATCCCCCTCACTTTGATAGTCAGTATTAAAGAACGAATCGAATTTGCATATCAAATCCTGTATCGTATTCGAGACATATTCGGTCGCTTTCTGACACTTTGCGTTAAGGTCACGGATTTCATCTGCGACAATACTAAATCCTATGCACTCCTCGGCCTTGGCTGCTTCAGCAGAGGCGTTATGTGTCAGCGAATTTGATTGAAGCGCAATATCCTGCACCATCTTAGAGATACGACTTGTTTCGTTGACAGAGGATTTGATTTCCGCTATGGATACCACGTATCCGGGCTGCGGCAATTCCATAAGTACATCTCCATCCGTTGCGGTATATCCCAGGCTATCCAAAAATCCAACAACATTCTCCGGCAGGTCTTCGACACAGGAGAAAAGCACATT
>Ga0123353_10000500_pt1 | contig 48607 bp, 32 predicted proteins | sample TergutLab28metaG_3_FD_92763 | JGI IMG/M metagenome (GOLD analysis project Ga0123353, IMG submission 92763) | Labiotermes labralis P3 segment gut microbial communities from Petit-Saut dam, French Guiana - Lab288 P3 | ecosystem: Host-associated > Arthropoda: Insects > Digestive system > Gut ... | reverse complement strand
TTGGGCTCGCTGCTCCGCTGTAATCCTGACTCCGCTCTTCGAACTCTCACCCGAAAAATCACAGGCAACCACAACTACCAGTAAACCGAAAATTGCGAGTGAAATAAAAACTGCTTTCTTCATACTTAACGAATTTTTAAGGGTTATCAAAACATATCCTTGCAAAGATAACAATGTTTTCCTGAAAAACAAATTCGGGCAGGAAACCCTATTTCGCCGGAATAAGCCTATATCCTATACTGAACGTCCAGCCCGTAAATCTATCCCCCAAGTCGATCAGGCGGTCATCGATAGTCACGGTGTTGCCGTCTTTTTTGAACTGCCAGCAGCGGCGAATGTCGATCGACACGCGGCTTCCCAAGCTGCCACCGATGCCGACCGTGAACGCCGTCTTCGGGCGCATAAGGTCAGAATCCGTAACGACGCCCCCACGCTCGAACGACGTATTCTCGAAGCTGAATACCGGCCCGGCCATTAACCGGAAACTGCTTCCGATATTCCAACCCGCCAGCGCAGGAACTTCGATAACGCGCACGCGCACCGCCGTATTGTGCCGCAAAATTTCTCCCGTGCCGGCTTGCCAAACCCTGATATCATAGCGATCCCAGTTGTAAACTCCTTCCGGCTGAATGAAAAAACCGCCGGCAATATTCAGCCGCGCATAAACTCCGGCGTGATAGCCCGTGCGTCCGTCGATGCGGATGCCCATATTGTCGAGAATGCCGTCGCGCTCAACCCGAAAATTACCGGTGTTCAGACCTGCTTTAACTCCGAACTCGAACGGGCTTTTTTTCTTGGCCTGCGCTATATGCTGTGCCTGCATCGTGCGTGCGTATTCGCACTCTCCCGTGCAGTGGGGACTGCTGCAACGGAATTGCGTACTCCGAGTATTCTGGGCAACGGCCATAGCTGTCGTTGCAAATATCATGGCCACCGCCAATAATATTTTTTTCATGTTTTTCGATTTTTCAGATAAGACATAGCCGGATTCTCCATGTGAAGATTCCGGCTATTTAACATTACGTTCCCGCGCGTTTATTTATTCACTGTCGCAAGATATTCGATCATCTCGACGATCTTTGTCGAGTAGCCCCATTCGTTGTCATACCACGTCACGAACTTCATGAATGTCGGCGAGAGCTGGATGCCCGCTCCGGCATCGAATATCGACGTGCGCGGATCGCCGATAAAGTCGGTCGAAACCACCGACTCGTCGGTGTAGCCCAAAATCCCGCGAAGTTCGCCCTCTGAGGCCTCGCGCACCACGCGGCACACCTCTTCGTAGGATGTCTCTTTCGCCAGACGCACCGTGAGATCGACGACCGAAACGTTCGCCGTCGGCACGCGGAACGACATTCCCGTGAGTTTGCCGTTCAGCGACGGTATCACCTTCCCGACAGCCTTAGCCGCACCTGTCGATGACGGGATAATATTCCCGAAGACCGAGCGGCCGCCGCGCCAGTCTTTCGCCGACGGTCCATCGACGGTCTTCTGCGTCGCCGTGGCGGCATGAACGGTGGTCATCAGCCCTTCGAGAATCCCGAACTTATCGTGCAGCACTTTGGCCAGCGGCGCAAGGCAGTTAGTCGTACACGATGCGTTCGAAATAATCGGCTCGCCCTTATACGCCTTATGGTTCACGCCCAGAACGAACATCGGCGTGTCGTCTTTCGACGGTGCGGACATGATAACGTATTTCGCACCGGCGTGCAGGTGTTTCTCGGCCGATTCTTTCGTAAGGAACAATCCGGTCGATTCTACGATATAGTCTGCGCCTACCTCATTCCAGCGCAAGTTTGCCGGATCTTTCTCAGCCGTAACGCGGACAGCATGACCGTTCACCACCAACTTGCCGTCGCGCACTTCGACCGTGCCGTCGAACGGCCCGTGCACGCTGTCGTATTTCAGCATGTAGGCCATGTAGTCTACGTCGATAAGGTCGTTGATTCCCACTATCTCGACCTGCTGCGGTTTGTGCATGGCCACGCGGAACACCAGTCTCCCGATGCGCCCGAAGCCGTTGATTCCAATCTTGATTTTTGACATGATCGTTAATTTTTTAATTTTCGACTTTTCTTATCGGCAACAAATTTAGCGCCCAAAATCGGATATGGCAAATTTTCGCGCGTGGATTGTGACAAAATCGTATATTTGTGCTTGAATAAATGTGTTATGCAGACGCGATTCTGGAAATACGAAGGCGCTGGCAATGATTTCGTGATGCTCGACATGCGCGGCGGTCTAGGCGGTAACCTCGATGGTGACGTGGTGCGACGGCTGTGCGACCGCCGGCGCGGCGTGGGCGGCGACGGGTTGCTCGCGCTGCTCGACGGTGACGAAGGCTACGATTTCCGTATGCGCTATTTCAATGCCGACGGTAGCGAGGCGGCGATGTGCGGTAACGGCGCACGATGTATCGCGCTGTTCGCTCGTGATTTAGGTGCGGTCGGACACTCTATGCGTTTTGTCGGAGCGGACAGCGAGCATCGAGCAGAAATCCTTTCGGACGGCGAAGTGCGGGTTTCGATGCGTGATGTGGAAGTGTGCACGCCTCTTGGCAACGCGTCGTTTATGTTAGACACGGGAGTGCCGCATTATGTCGAATTTACGGATGATGTCGATGCGCTCGACGTGTTTCATCTCGGACGTCTGTTGCGCGATGACAAACGTTTTGCAACGCTGGGCGGCGTGAACGTGAACTTTGCACAGGTGCTGCCCGACGGCAGCCTGAAACTGCGCACATACGAGCGCGGTGTCGAAGACGAAACGCTCGCATGTGGCACGGGGGCAGTCGCGGCGACAATAGCGGCGCATGTTTGGAAAGGCGGTCTGCGGACGAGTGTGCTCGTCCACGTTAGAGGCGGTGAACTGCGCGTGCAATTCGAGGCAGTCAATAACCATAGTTTCCGCAACATCGTCCTCTCCGGCCCGGCGCGCAGAGTTTTCGAGGGAGTAATAAATATTCAGGCATGACGAGCACCCGGTCGCGCAACAGGGAAATATATAAGGTGACGCTGGTGGGTAGCGCTGTGAATCTGGCGCTGGCACTGGCTAAATTTGCGGCGGGGGTACTGGGGCGAAGCGCGGCGATGATCGCCGATGCCGTTCATACACTGTCGGACTTGGCGACAGACATCGTTATCCTTGCTTTTGTCCGCGTTTCGGGAAAACCGCGCGACGAGAAGCACCGTTACGGACACGGCAAGTTCGAAACGCTGGCGACTCTTATTATAGGAGTAGTGCTTCTTGTCGTCGGCGTGATGATCGCATATGGCGGCGCAGAGCGCGTCGTGACGGCGATAAAAGGCGAAGTGCTCGAAAGGCCGGGCATGATCGCCTTCTGGGCGGCTCTGGCGACGATCGTCTTCAAGGAGGCGCTCTACCGCTACACGGTTGTGCGCGGACGACGGTTGAAGTCGGACGTGACGGTGGCCAATGCGTGGCATCACCGCAGCGACGGGCTGTCGTCGATAGGAACGGCTATCGGCATCGGCGGAGCGATATTTCTCGGCCCGCGCTGGGCTGTTCTCGACCCTTTGGCCGCCGTGGTGGTGAGCGTGTTTATAGTTAGGGTGGCGGTGAAGCTGATGAAGCCGGCGATGGACGAGTTGATGGAAAAATCGTTGCCCGAAGATGTCGAGCGCGAAATTTGCGAAACGGTGGGATCGTTCGACGGAGTGAGCGAACTGCACAACCTCTGCACGCGCAAGATCGGCGCGAGCTATGCCATCGAGTTCCACATACGAATGGACGGCAGCTCGACGCTCGAAGAAACTCACAGCAAAATCTCGCAGATCGAATATGCTCTGCGGGCGAAATACGGCCCGCAGACCCATGTGATGATCCATATCGAGCCGGTTAAAAAGAAACTCTGACTTACGAAAAAACAAACTCAAACAACAAGACTTATGATGTCAGTACTACAAAAAAACATCAGCGACAGTCCGGTAGCGCGTTGGAGCGCGCTGATCCTGCTCTCGCTCCTGATGTTCTTTGCCTACATGTTCTTCGACGTGCTCTCACCGTTAGAGAATCTGCTGGCGACAGAGCGCGGCTGGACACCCGGAGTTTTCGGGACGGTAGGCGGATCGAGTTATATGCTGAACGTCTTCGGATTCCTAATTATCGCGGGAATAATCCTCGACAAGATGGGTGTACGTTTCACAGGTTTGCTTGCGGCATCAATTATGGTAGTTGGCGGCGCGGTTAAACTTTACGGGATTAGCGACGCGTTCAGTGCGGGCGGCTTTGGCTACGATTTTATGAGTTCGTTCTGGACATCGTTCCCGCCGAGCGCTAAGATGGCTTTGCTGGGCTTTGCAATATTCGGATGCGGCGCGGAGATGGCCGGGATCACGGTGTCCAGAGCTATTGTCAAATGGTTCGCAGGTAAAGAGTTAGCTATGGCAATGGGCTTGGAGATGGCTATCGCACGACTGGGTGTCTTCGCCATTTTCAGGCTTTCGCCCGCTATTGCCGACTCATTCGGAAGTGTAGTGATGCCGGTTGCTATTTGCGGTCTGCTGCTGTGCGTCGGACTGCTGTCATTCTCGGTCTACGCTCTCATGGACCGAAAACTGGACAGGCAGCTGAGTATGGCGCACAACGGCAGTTCCGAAGAAGACAAATTTCGTGTCAGCGACATCGGGCGACTATTCACCAGCCGTGTGTTTATGATCGTGGCGCTACTATGCGTGCTCTACTATTCGTCGATCTTCCCATTCCAAAGGTTCGCAACGGGGATGATCCAAACGCGGTTGGCAATCGATGCCACATCGGCCGCAAAGATTTTCTCATTGTTTCCGATAGGCGCGATGGCACTCACCCCATTTATAGGCGCATTTATAGATTTTCGCGGACGCGCCGCAACGATGCTCATCTTCGGCGCAGCACTGATGTGCATTTGTCATCTGATCTTCGCTTATGCAACGCTCACCACGTCGCTCACCTACATCACGATCCTGCTGCTCGGTATTTCATTCGCGCTCGTTCCGGCCGCGCTGTGGCCTTCGGTACCTAAAATCGTCGAGAGCCGTTATATGGGGTCGGCATACGCATTGATATTCTGGATTCAGAACGTGGGGCTGTTCTTAGTGCCGAGCCTTTTCGGCTGGTCGCTTCAAAAGAGCAATCCGGGCGTCGCCGAGCAAATTCAAGCCGGCGTGACGGGCGTAAGCTACGATTATACTTATCCGCTATTGATCTTCGCCGGTTTCGGCGTGCTGGCGTTCATGTTGGGCATATGGCTCAAAGCGCTCAACAAGAAGAACAACTACGGCCTCGAAGCGCCGAATGTAAAGAAATAGGAAATACTTTATGATTACGACTGAACGGCACGCTGTTCAGCGTGCCGTTCAGTCGTAATCATGGCTGTTAAGCCTGTTATCGGCTTCATCTTTGACCGCTTGCTTGCCCTCCGGCAACTATAACCATCAATCCGGAGATTCCGGCTTGGCATCGGTTGTCCATAAATATTTCGTTTGGAAGCTCGAAAATATTTTCAGGCCCTGGCCTCTTCTGAAAAGAGGCGATGTTTTTATATCAAATATGTCAAAGCAAAAGACTTACGAAAATCCACAAACACATTAATTCGCATTTTTTTAGTAAGTTTGCCGTCATAAATTAAATAATAATTTTATTATGACCACCGAAACTTTTTCTTTGGGCACGATGCTGCCCGATTATCCCGAATTCATCGCCGGCATACGGCGCGCTCCCGATCGCGGTTTCCGCCTTACGCCCGCGCAGACGCGCACCGCTCTGAAAAACGCGCTGCGATATATTCCGAAAGAGTTGCATGAAACGCTCGCGCCCGAATTTCTCGAAGAGTTGCGCACACGCGGACGGATCTATGGTTACCGCTATCGCCCGACAGGTGATTTGAAGGCTAAATCCATCGACCAATATAAGGGCAACTGTCTGGAAGGCAAGGCGTTCCAGGTTATGATCGACAATAATCTATGTTTCGACATCGCGCTGTATCCTTATGAACTCGTGACGTATGGCGAGACGGGGCAGGTGTGTGCGAACTGGATGCAGTATCGCCTGATAATGAAATATTTGGAGCAGATGACCGACCATCAGACGCTGGTCGTCGAATCGGGCCATCCGCTCGGACTTTTCCGCTCGCACCCCTCTGCCCCGCGCGTCATTATTACCAATTCGATGATGATCGGCATGTTCGATAACCAACATGATTGGGAAATCGCGGCCGAGATGGGCGTTGCGTGTTACGGCCAGATGACCGCCGGAGGGTGGATGTACATAGGGCCGCAGGGGATAGTTCACGGGACTTATAACACGCTGCTCAACGCCGGCCGGTTGAAGTTGGGTCTCGGGGCGGACGAGGATTTGCGCGGACGGTTGTTCGTGTCGAGCGGTCTGGGCGGCATGAGCGGTGCGCAGCCCAAGGCGGCCGACATCGCGGGTGCGGTGTCGATAACGGCGGAGGTCGATGCGTCGCGCATCGAGACGCGCCACTCGCAAGGGTGGGTGCGTTTCGTGACGAACGACGTGGCCGAGGCGTTCCGCCTTGCGCAGCAGGGCATGGCGGCGAAAGAGCCTGCTTCAATAGCTTATCACGGCAATGTTGTGGATTTGCTGGAATATGCCGAGCGGCACAATCTACACATCGATCTGCTTTCGGATCAGACCTCGTGCCATGCGGTTTATGAGGGAGGCTACTGTCCTGCGGGAATCTCGTTCGAAGAGCGCACGCGAATGCTGAAAGAAGACCGGAAGAAGTTCCACGAGTTGGTGGACGCCTCGCTGCGCCGCCATTTCGAAGTGATACGGCGGTTGGTGGCTAAGGGGACGTACTTTTTCGACTACGGCAACTCGTTCATGAAGGCGATATACGACGCGGGCGAGCGGGCGATATCGAAGAACGGCCACGACGAAAAAGACGGGTTCATTTGGCCGTCGTACGTCGAGGATATTATGGGGCCGGAACTGTTCGATTACGGCTACGGGCCGTTCCGTTGGGTGTGCCTGAGCGGCCGGGCCGAAGACCTGCAACGCACCGACCGCGCGGCGATGGAAACGATCGACCCCCATCGTCGACCGCAGGATATGGATAACTATAATTGGATTCGCGATGCGGAGAAGAACCGGCTTGTCGTGGGTACCCAGGCGCGGATTCTGTATCAGGATGCTCTCGGTCGGCTGAACATCGCACTGCGCTTTAACGAGATGGTGCGCACGGGCGAGGTTGGGCCGATAATGCTCGGCCGTGACCACCACGACGTGAGCGGTACGGATTCGCCGTTCCGCGAAACGGCCAATATCAAGGACGGCAGCAACGTGATGGCCGACATGGCCGTGCAGTGCTTCGCCGGGAACGCCGCGCGGGGTATGAGCCTCGTCGCGCTGCACAACGGCGGCGGCGTGGGCATCGGCAAGTCGGTGAACGGCGGCTTCGGGATGGTGCTTGACGGCAGTGCGCGCGTGGACGAGATACTGCACAGCGCAATGCTGTGGGACGTGATGGGAGGCGTTGCGCGCCGCTCATGGGCGCGTAACACCAATGCCATTTCCACCTGCGCGAACTTCAACGCCTCGCACGCCGACGGCTATCATATAACGATGCCGTATGTCGCGGATGATGAGTTGATTGATCGATTAATATAAATAGCGCACGAAGCCGAGATTTTCGACGGACGACATTATTTAAAGGAGTTGGAAATATGGAGATGCCGAATACTCTATTTAGATACAGACCTGATAATGACTATACTCTGGAAAGTTTAAGAGAGAGTTATCTTTGGTTTTCTAAATTGGAGGATTATAATGACCCTTTTGACGGCCAACTGAGTTTTAGGCTATCATATTCATATGACGAGATATTTAGACATTGTTACGACTTGAATGACAAGCAAGGATTTCCGCTTTCTTTGGATAAAATTTCTGAAACGGCATGGCAATGGGCTAATGGAGTTGTAGATATTACAAGTGTAATGACACAAACCGTTGCCGAAATAACAGATAAAGTGAGAACGTGTTGTTTTACTGCCAAAAACAATAATATATTGATGTGGTCGCACTATGCGAATTCACACAAAGGTATATGCTTGGAGTTCGACCTTAGCAAGGACATAGATACATTTTATCATCTCATACCTATGAGATATGTAGAGGATTATACTGAGCATAGCCATTTTGGTAATACAATGGAACAAATAAGATGCTTTGTTCGTAATAAATTTCTCGATTGGCAATATGAAGATGAGTACAGGGTTTTTAATTATCCCGAAACTCGCAACAAAATCCCATATAACCCTTCGGCATTGAAGACCGTTATTTTCGGCTGCAAATCAACGCCTGAATTTATTAAGAAAGTAAAAGAAGCATTGGTAGATAAACCCGAAGTGACTTTCAAAAGATGCGAGTTGGACACTAAGAGTTACAAATTGATAATCAAAAACATAAACTAAAAAATAAAGATTAACATGGCAAAAATTGTCGAATGTGTGCCCAATTTCAGCGAGGGGCGCAATCCGGAAGTGATGGAGAAGATCGTCGATGCTTTTCGCGGAAAGCCGGGCGTTAAATTGTTGGATTACAGCGCGGACAAGGATCACAACCGTATGGTCGTAACGACGGCGGGCGAGCCTGAGGCGCTTAAAAAAGCGGTCATCGAGGCTATCGGTATTGCGGTTGCGCACATCGACCTCACCAAGCATGAGGGTCAGCATCCGCGTATGGGTGCGGTGGATGTCGTGCCATTCATTCCAATCAAGGATATGACGATGGACGAGGCCGTCGCGCTGTCGAAAGAAGTGGCGGCCGAAGTCGCCGAGAAGTATGCTCTGCCGGTGTTCCTTTACGAGAAGGCGGCGAGCAAACCCGAGCGCGAGAATCTGGCGACGGTGCGCAAAGGCGAGTTCGAAGGCCTGAAAGAAAAAATGGCAAAGCCGGAATGGCAATCGGATTTCGGGCCGAAAGAACCTCACGCAACGGCGGGTGCGGTGGTTATAGGCGCGCGGATGCCGTTGGTGGCGTATAACGTGAACCTGAATACCAACGACCTGGCGATCGCCGACAAGATCGCCAAGACGGTGCGCCACATGGGCGGCGGACTGCGCTTCTGCAAGGCGATGGGCGTTGAGCTGACCGATAGGGGCATTGTACAGGTGTCGATGAACCTTACGGATTTCACCAAAACGGCCATTTACCGCGCCCACGAGATGGTGCGCATGGAGGCGCAGAGATGGGGCGTGACGGTTGCGGGGGGCGAGATCGTGGGCCTCGTGCCGATGCAGGCGTTGGTCGATACGGCGGAATATTACCTGGGACTCGAAAACTTTTCGATGAAACAGGTGCTTGAAAACCAGTTAATGGAATAGAAATAATTTCGTCATTCCGAACGTCCCGCAGGGGCAGAGGGATGACATAATAATTAACAATGAGTTGTAAAAGTAAACGTGCAAAACATTCCGGCAACATCGTCATCCGCAACGCTGCGCAGGTAGTTACGCCCACAGGCAAAACGGCGCGCAAGGGAGCGGAAATGTCTGCATTGGCCGTTATCGAAGACGGCGCGGTGGTCGTCACCGACGGTGTAATAACCTACGTCGGGAGTACGGCCGAACTGCCCGCCGGCGACTACTCGGCGCACACTGTGATAGACGCTGGGGGACGTGCCGTCGTACCCGGATTCGTCGATTCGCACACGCATCTGGTCTTCGGCGGCTATCGCGAGGAGGAGTTCTCGTGGCGCATGAGGGGCGACAGTTATATGTCGATCATGGAGCGTGGCGGCGGGATACACAGCACCACGCGTGCCACACGTGCAGCGTCGTTCGACGAACTTTTCGCATCGGCGCACGAGCGGCTGGACCGCATGTTGTCGCTCGGCATTACGACCGTCGAGGGCAAGAGCGGTTACGGCATGGACCGGAAGACGGAGCTGCGTCAATTGGAGGTGATGCGCGCGCTCGATGCGGAGCATCCGATGGACATCGTGCCGACGTACATGGGTGCACATGCGACACCGGCGGAGTGGAAAGGGCGTGAGGACGAGTTCATAGATTGGATGATAGCCGAAGTGATGCCCGAAGTCGCCGAGCGCGGATTGGCCGAATGCTGCGATATTTTCTGTGAGCGCGGCGTGTTCACTCCCGAACAGTCGCGCAGGTATCTGACGGCTGCGCTGGCATTGGGCTTTCGTGCAAAGATACATGCCGACGAGATTGTGGACACAGGCGGTGCTCTGTTGGCCGCTGAAATAGGCTGCCTTTCGGCCGACCATCTGCTGATGGCATCGGACGAGGGCATCGCCGCGCTTGCGGCGAGTTCGACGGTCGCGACGCTGCTGCCCTGCACGGCATTCTCGTTGCGCGAGCACTACGCGCGTGCGCGGGAGATGATCGATGCGGGATGTGCCGTCGCGCTGGCTACCGACCTCAACCCGGGCAGCAGCTTCACGTCGTCGATCCCGCTGACCTTTGCCCTGGCGTGCATCTATATGAAGATATCGGCGGAGGAGGCTCTGACGGCACTGACCCTTAATGGCGCGGCGGCCGTCGGACGTGCCGAAAGTATCGGCAGTCTGGAAGTCGGCAAACGGGGCGACCTGCTCGTGCTCGATTTTCCGTCCTACAAATTTCTGCCCTATCACGTGGCGATGAATATTGTCCGCACGGTGGTCAAGGGCGGAGTAGTGTATAATAATCAGTAAAAACCAAAATACTATGTTAGTTGATCTTACGGTAAAAGGATTTCTTGCGCAGACGGCGGGCAGTGACCCCGTTCCGGGCGGAGGGAGCATTTCGGCGCTTAACGGCGCGATCGCGGCAGCGTTGGCCCAAATGGTGGCGAACCTCACGATAGGCAAGAAAAAATACGAAGGCAAGGAGGCGCTGATGCAGAAAATCGCAGGCGAGGCGGCGGGGCTGCAAAGTGCATTCGAGAAGGCTATCGACGAAGATTCGGACGCATATAACAAGGTGTTCGACGCGTTCAAACTCCCGAAAGAGACCGATGACGAGAAGACACACCGCTCGATACAGATTCAGGCGGCGACGAAAATCGCGGCAGAAGTGCCGTTGCAGGTGGCTCGCCATGCGCTCGGAATGATGGAAACGCTTTCGCTGGTGGCGACTGAGGGCAACCAGAACGCCGTGACGGATGCGTGTGTGGCGATGATGTGTGCACGCAGCGCGGTGCTCGGCGCAGCGCTGAACGTGCGTATCAACCTCACGTCGCTCAAAGACGAGGAGTATGTGGCGCGGGTCTCGAAAGAGGTGGAGCAACTTGAAACAGAGGCGGTTGCACGCGAGCAGGAGCTTCTCGAAAAGGTAAAAAAGACGCTCTGATGGCAGTGGGTGACCATTTTCACATCGGCGCGGCGGAACTTACGTTCGAGGCTGTCGCTGAACTGTTGGCGAGCGGACGAAAACTCGCGCTGACCGATGAGGTTAGGGCGCGCGTGAAAAAGTGCCGCGACTATCTCGACCACAAAGCGGCGACCAGCGAAGTGCCCATTTACGGCGTTACGACGGGTTTCGGGTCGCTGTGCAAGGTGACGATTCCGGCGGAGCAGCTCACCGTACTGCAAGAAAATCTTGTAAAGTCACATGCGTGCAGTGTGGGTAACGAGGTGTCGCCGGACGTAGTGCGCCTGATGCTGTTGCTGAAAGCACATGCGCTGTCGCTCGGTTACAGCGGCGTGCAGGTGGCGACGCTGCAACGCATCCTCGACCTTTATAACAACGACGTGCTGCCGGTGGTCTACGATCGCGGGTCGCTGGGTGCGTCGGGTGACCTTGCGCCGCTGGCCAACCTCTTCCTGCCGCTTATCGGCGAGGGCGAAGTGCGGTATAAAGGTGAGAAGCGCGATGCCGCAGGCGTACTGAAAGAATTCGGCTGGACGCCGATAACGCTCCAAAGCAAAGAGGGGCTGGCGTTGCTTAACGGCACGCAGTTTATGAGCGCTCACGGTGTTATGGCGGTGCTGCACGCGCGGCGTCTGTCGAAGATCGCCGACATTGCCGGCGCGATGTCGTTGGAGGCGTTCGACGGCCGCCCCGAACCGTTCACCGATTTGCTGCACCGCGTGCGCCCGCACAAAGGGCAGGCGGAAACGGCGGCCAATTTCCGCACACTGCTGGCCGGCAGTGAGCTTATCGCACGCCCGAAAGAACACGTCCAGGACCCCTATTCGTTCCGCTGTGTGCCGCAGGTGCACGGCGCGACAAAGGATACGCTGCGTTATGTCGAGTCGGTCGTTCGGACGGAAATAAATTCCGTTACGGACAACCCCACGGTGTTTCCCGACGAGGACATGATTGTCTCCGGCGGGAATTTTCACGGGCAGCCGCTGGCGGTGGCTTACGACTTCCTTGCCATCGGACTGGCCGAACTCGGCAATATTTCGGAACGCCGTGTGGCTCAGCTGATCATGGGCCTTCGCGGGTTGCCCGAATTTCTTATAGAAAATTCGGGGGTGAACTCCGGCTACATGATCCCGCAATACGCGGCGGCGGCAATGGTGAGCCAGAACAAGATGTACTGCTTCGCGGCGTCGAGCGATTCGATAGTCTCGTCGAACGGGCAGGAAGACCACGTAAGCATGGGCGCGAACGCGGCGACCAAGCTGCTGCGGATCATCGATAATCTCTACGAGATTTTCGGTATCGAGATGATGAACGCTGCACAAGGTTTGGACCTGCGGCGTCCGGCACGCACTTCGCCGCTGCTGGAAGCGGTGCTTGCCGATTTCCGCCGCGAAGTGCCGCTGATCGAGGACGACATCGTAATGTATCGCGCGATGCAAAACGCGGCGGCATTCGTGCGCCGCCTGCCTCTCGACTTTATATAGAGTGTAACACGCTTTTGTCACTGTCAAACGCATGAAGTGCGTTCGGCAGTGACAAGCATATTGCAGTACGCCCTGAAAACCTGCTAAAAACGTAAAATGCTTTGGGACGACCGTATATTGGCCGATTTCCAACGCGGCCGTATAGACCTGTTCTACGACCGCGTCTACCCGCCGTTGTTGCTTTATGCGTTACGGCAGCTGGGGACGCAACATGGTCTGCTGGCCGAAGATTGCGTTCAGGATGCGGTTTTTCAGGCATGGAGTCGCCGCGACCGGTTCGCAGGTATCGGCGCGCTGAAATCGTTCCTCTACAACACGATCCGCAATAGTGCGATCAACTTGCACCGCAAGGATTCGGCGCGCGAGCGCTATTTTTCATATACCGGCAAACACTCGGCGGAAGACCACATCTTGGTGGCCGACCTCGAAGCTCAGGCTCTGATTTTCAACGCCATCCGCGAACTTCCCGACCGACTTCGCGAGATCGTAGAACTGAGTTTTGTCGAAGGATTGAAGAACCGCGAAATCGCCGAACGTCTCGGTATATCGCTCAGCTCTGTGAATAAATTCAAAGCCGAATCGCTGCAAATCCTGCGCCGCAAGATAGGCTCGTTATCGGTTATATTGTTGTGCGTCGGCGCATTTCCTCCGCCACCGCAAGTGTAATAGACGCACATAGTTTATAAAATATCCTCCCGAACGTGACCGTTCGGGAGGATATTTTATTACACATTTTCCCATCGATTGCGTTTTAGTAGTATGCAACATAAAGCTAAAACCCCTTCCCTTATGTCCGAATATAACAAATCATTTGCTACGGCACAGCTTCTTGCACGTCTGGCTGCCGGTGCGCTGTTGTCCGAAGAAGCAGCCACCCTCGAACAATGGGCGGCCGAGTCGCCGGAGAACCGTGCGGTTTATGACAAATGGGCCGACGGTCGGACATTGCAAACCGAATATGCGACATACAACGCCGTCGAAACCGCGAAACCGTGCGCCGAAATGAAGCGACAGATCGCGGCTTTCCGAAAGCGGAGGTCACGTCAACTCGCACGCCGTGCCGTAACGGCGGCGGCCATAGCGGCAATGATGGTTGTGGGTGGCGTGTGGATGCTGCGTGAAAACAATCCGCGTCCAGAGATCCGTCCGCTTACCGCCGAAGCTCCGACGTTGCGTTTCGACGACGGGCGCGAAATTGCGCTCCGAAACGAGGCTACGATCCTTGTGCGCGAAAACGGCATGGTGGTCGAAGGCCGCGACGGCACTTCGCAAACGATCACCGCACAAGAGCAATCTCACACCACATTGCGCATCCCGCGCGGGTACGTTTCCGACATTACGCTCGAAGACGGCACGCGCGTTTGGCTGAACGCCGATTCGGAACTGCGCTATCCTGTGGCGTTCAGAGGCGAAGAGCGTGAGGTCACGTTGCGCGGCGAAGCATATTTCGAGGTCGCGCATGACGCGCAGCGGCCGTTCCGCGTCTCGGTCGAGGGGCAGAGGCTCGAAGTGCTCGGCACGAAATTCAATATCACGGCTTACGGCGGGAGCACAGAAGTGCTCACGACACTCATTTCGGGCAGCGTGCGGCTCTCTGCGCCGAGAGCCGGAAGTGCACAAATCCTCGCACCGGGCGAACAGGCCACGCTCGATACCGCGACGGGAATGTTCGGCACGCGTGCGGTCGATGTCCGACAGTACACGGCATGGCGCGACGGCATTATCACCGTAGACGAACGAACTATGGCCGAGACGCTCGTCACCATAGAACGATCGTACAACGTGTGTTTCGAACTCAAAGACCCGCAGCTCGCAGGAATAATATTTAAGGGGCGCATTCCGCGTTACGATGACTTGTGGGATGTGCTCGACATCCTCGGCGAGATGAGCGGCGCGACGTTCCGCGTGAAAGGAGAGGTGATATACGTCAGCAGGTAATAAAAAACGGAGCGACCTCTAACCGTCGCCCCGCCCGAAGTGCAATAAAACCCGCCTGTGCGGCAACACAGGCAATATTAATCACTCTAACCGCAAAGATAATGAAAAACTTTTGCAATTGTGTCCGTCACCCTTCGGGGAGATGGAGAAAACCACTGCTAATCATGAGACTGAAACTCATTTTGTTACTATGTTGCGTGGGAAGTCTTTCAGCCGAGTCTCTGTTCTCGCAACAGACGCGCATAGCCGTGAGGTTCGAGAACAAGGCCATAGAAGCCGTTCTGGAAGAGCTGAAAGCGCAGACGGGCTATGAGTTCGTCTATGTGAAGGATGTCTTTCCGGCGAACCGGACGGTAACGATGTCGATGAACGATGCGACGCTGGAACAGGTCTTAGACGCCATCCTTTCGCCCAACGGACTTAATTACCGCATCAACGACCAACTGGTGATAATTACCGCCACGCAACAAGCGCAACAGCAAAACCAACAGCCGCAAGCACAGCAGCAACCTGCAACAGCGAGCGTCACAGGGCATGTGACCGACGGCGAGGGCAAACCTATCATTGGCGTGGCCGTAACGGTGCGGGGTACGACGCGCGGCACGGTGACCGACGTCAACGGGCGCTACACGCTCTCGTGGCCTGCACGGGCTGATGCAGTACTCCTTTACTCGTATCTCGGCATGACGCCGCAGGAGGTGGTCTATACCGGCCAGCAGGAGATAAACGTCACGATGCGCGATGCGGCTCAGGCCATCGACGATGTGGTCGTTACGGGTTACTTCGACCGCACACGTCAGAGTTTCACCGGATCGGAGGTTTCGGTGCGGGGCGAGGAACTGCGCCAGCTGGGAGCGATGAACATGCTCACGGCAATCTCGGTTTTCGACCCTTCGGTACGTACGATTCCGAATAACGATTGGGGAAGCGACCCTAACCGCGTGCCCGAAATTTCGATACGCGGCGAGAATGGTTTCGACCTGCGCGATGCAGCCGACGACGCGCGCACCAATCCCAATTCGCCGCTCTACGTTCTTGACGGCGTGGAGGTGTCACCCACAGTGGTCTTCGACCTCGACATGAACCGTATCGAAGCGTTCACGATCCTGAAAGACGCAGCGGCGACGGCGCTCTACGGCTCGCGCGGAGCGAACGGCGTAATCCTTATAGCGACGATACGTCCGCGCGCCGGCGAACTTCGTGTGACGGCCAATGCAAATTATTTCGTTTCGATTCCCGACCTGCGCGACTACAACCTTATGAACGCGCGTGAAAAGCTCGAATTCGAACGGCGGGCAGGTGTTTACTCTAACCCGGGCAGCGAGGCGCAGATGCAACTCGACATCGATTACAACAACCTGCTTGGCGAGATCGCGCGCGGAGTGAACACTTACTGGTTGTCGCAACCGTTGCAAACGTCCGTGAATCAGCGTTACAATGCTTTCGTCGAGGGTGGCGACCAACATCTCCGCTATGGCGTAGACCTGCGTTACGACAATGATCAGGGCGTAATGCGCGGATCGGGACGCGAGCGATATGGCATCAGGCTGAACCTAAACTACAATATCCGAAATAAATTCAGGTTCTTCAATGACCTTATCGTCGATGACGTAACAGGGCGCGATTCGCCCTACGGAAGTTTTTCACAATATACGATGCTCAACCCTTATGAACGGATATACGACCCCGAAACTGGCGAAATGAACCGCTTTTATCGCGTGAGGGCCGACGACGGTAACGGCTGGGGCATTATGGCAAACCCGCTCTTCGACGGTCTGCTGCCCAACAGGAGCGTGAACCGTTACACGGAAATCCGAGACAATTTTACGTTCGAATGGCGGATAAACAACCACCTGCAAGTGAAGGGTCTTGCATCGCTCACCAAGCGGATAGGTAAATACGAGCGCTATCGCTCGCCCGAATCGTCGGACTTTTTCTTCGTTACCCGTCCGGAGGAGCGGGGAAGTTACACGGTGAGGAATTCCAACAGCATGAATTTCGACGGCAACCTGCGCGTGATGTACAACAACGTCTTCGCCGAGAAATTTACGCTCAGCGCCGGTGCAGGATCGGAAATACAGACCTTCCGTTTCAACGAGGAGGGCTTTACGGCCACAGGCTTTGTAAATGATAAACTTACGAACCCTGCTTTTGCGGCTGAGCTGAAAAGAGGGTCGCAGACCGGAAGTTTCGACCGCACGCGCCTCGCCGGTTTCTTCGCCAACGTTAACGTGGGCTACGAGAACCGCTTCTTCATCGACGGATCGTTCCGCACGGACGGGTCGAGCAAATTCGGGCGCAATCAGCGTTTCGCGCCGTTCTGGTCGGTCGGTGCGGCGTGGAACGTCGACCGTGAGGCGTGGTGGAAGGGCGACGGCTATATGAAGTTGCGTGCGTCGGTGGGCGAGATGGGACAAGTCAATTTCTCTTCCGATCAGGCTATCACGCGCTTCTACTACCTGCCCGACTCGGAATATAACGGCTTCCACGGTGCGGTGCTGGGCGAGTTCGGCAATCCGAACCTGCGTTGGCAGACTACGCTGCAATATAACGTCGGAGTGGATATGAGCATCTGGCAGAACATCGTCGTTCTGAACCTCGACGCCTATATCAAGCGCACAAAAAATCTGCTGCTGGCCGTAGACGTAGCTCCATCGACAGGTTTTTCGAGTTACCGCGAGAACTTGGGCGAAATCGATAACAGCGGCGTAGAGGCGCGCCTGCGCTTCAACATCATCCGCGACCGTCAGCGCGACCTGCTGTGGAGCGTGACGCTCATGGGCGCACACAACCGCAACGAAATACGCCGCCTCTCCACCGCCATGAAAGCGATGAACGACGAGGCATACAGCACCGCCATAGACCCGGATACGGGCATGACGAATTCCAGCGGAGCGCGCGTTTTCCGCCTCTATCAGGAGGGACGCTCGCAAAGTGCGTTGGCAGTAGTGCGCTCGCTGGGCATCGACCCCATGACCGGACAGGAGATATACGTGAATCTCGACGGCACGCTGACCTATGAGTACGACCCGCGCCAGAAGGTTATAGTGGGCGACATAAACCCCAGGTTTCAGGGGAACATCCAGACCAACCTCACGTGGAAAGGTTTCAACCTCTTTGCCGCGTTCAACTACGAGCACGGCGCGAAGATCTTCAACTCCACGATGGCGCAGAAAGTCGAAGGAGCACGGCGCGGCTACAACGCCGACCGGCGAGCGCTCTACGACCGCTGGTATCAGCCGGGCGACCGGACTTTGTTCCGCGACGTCGCGAACCGCTCGCCCGTTTATCAAAGCTCACGCCTCGTGCAGCGCAACGACTTCCTGAGGTTGTCGAACATATCGCTCAACTACGAGCTGCCGCGCCGTTATCTCGCCGCCTCGCGCGTCGAGCGGCTGCGGATCACTCTTGCGTCGAGCGACCTTTTCCGCATCGCGACGGTGAGGGCCGAGCGCGGTCTTAACTACCCCTTTGCCCGCAGTTTTTCGCTGGGTTGCAGTGTAACGTTCTAAAAAGCGATTAATGATGAAAACAAAAATAAAGATATTGGCCTGCCTGATTATGGCGGCACTCGCCTCTGCCTGCAACAACTGGCTCGACGTAGACCTCGAAGACCGCGTGGACGAGCATAAACTTTACGCCACGGCGCAGGGATTCTACGAGTCGCTTGCGGGAGTCTATTCAACGATGGCCGACAGCACGATGTACGGCTCGGCGCTGACGTTGGAATACATCGACCTGCTGGGGCAGTATTACAGTTACACGTCGATCCGTCAGGAAACATACCAGCGTTTGCAAGATTTCGACTATGACGACGCTTCCGTGAAACGTGCTCATGCGAATATCTGGCAACGGATGTACAAAGCCATCGCTCAGCTCAACAACATCATCGAGTGGACGGACAGGAACAGCCGCGTGCTGACCGAAGCCGAGCGCCGCCAGATTCGCGGCGAGGCTACGGCCCTGCGCGCCTATCTGCACTTCGACCTTTACCGAATGTTCAGCCCCGACGTTAAACGCCACCCCAGGGCGCAGTCGATTCCGTATAATAAACAGTTCGGAGTATCGCTGCCGCCGATGTACACTGCCGAGGAGGTCGTCCAGCTCGTCATCAACGATTTGCGCGAGGCCGAGCAGCTGCTTGCCGATGATCCCATCCGGAACGTCGTGCCCTACATGATAGACAACAAAAACATGGCCGACCGCTATGTGGCGCGCATAAATCTATGGTCTGTAAGGGCTATGCTTGCACGCGTCCATCAGGCCCGCGGCGAGTGGAGCGCAGCGATCGCAGCGGCACAGAGCGTAATCACGAGCGGCAAGTTCCGCATGATGGATTTTGCCGACATCGATCGCGGCGAATCACAGCTGGACGCTCTTTTCTCCGCCGAGCATGTTTTTTCGTTACGCAACAAGTGGATGCCACGTATCAACACTTCGTTGTTCCGTGACCGCATCACTCCGGAAATGACCACCTTCATGCCTCTCTCGCACGTGAGCTACTCTGTTATTTGCGAGGGTAATAACGACGACGCACGGCTCTCGATATGGTTTCCGGCCGGCAGCGGGTTTATGAAATGGCTCTACGGCAACGCCGAGACGATTTATCCTAAAATGCCTATGATAAAGCTCTCCGAAATGTATCTCGTCATTGCCGAGAGCAGTTTCGAGAGCGGCGATCAGGCGACGGCGCTCGCATATATAAATATGCTGCGCGACCGGCGCATCCGCAACAATACCCATTTGCAGTTCATCTCGCGCGAGACACTGATCGGTGAAATGCGCCGCGAGTATATCGGCGAGGGACAGATGTGGTATGCCTTCAAACGTCTCCACGCGACACTGCCGAGCAGCTCGCCAACTGCTGGCGAAGTCGAACCGTCGGATGCGATATTCGTCTTCCCGATGCCCGATGCCGAAATCGAGGACGGAAACCGTGATAAAGTTACATTCTAACAAAAAGACAGCGATGAGAAAAACGATATTTTTTTGCATTATGGCACTTTTCGTCGGTAGCTCATGCAGCGACAAGCACGAGTTCCCCTATCAGGGCAAAGACCGCATACAGTTCCGTTGCTACACCGTTCCGAATTCACTGCGCCCGCAGCAGCGCGAGTATTTCGATTCCCGCACCTTTTCGTTCGGCTTGCTTGCCGAAGAGATCGAGCAGGGAGAGGCCAGGTTGGTGGTCGAATATACCGGCACGCCGTCGGACAGAGACCGCACTTACTACGTATCGATAGTCGCCGACAAGACAACGGCCCAAGCGGGTATACACTATATGCCTTTCCCGCGCGAACAAATAATCGGGGCCGGAATGCTGCGCGATACGCTGAGAATCACCATCCTGCGCGAACACATGAACCGCAGTTTCAACAATCCGGTCGATGCGCGACTGCAACTGCGGCTCGAAGCGAGCGACGACTTCGATCTGGGAATCGAGGCTGGCGTGCAGATGACCCTTTTGATGAACGACTACCTGACCGAGCCGCTGTGGTGGAACAGCAACACGGGACTGGGCTACTATCACCCCTTGAAGTGGAGAATTCTGATAGGTTTCAACGAGCTTTATGCCAATAATCCCGACAGTACCCGCCCTCCTTTTGACATAAACAACAATGGACGCGCCTATCGGGACGGTCTGAACAACTACCTGAACGCCATACCCACGTTCGACGAGGAGACGGGCGCACGCCTGTTCCTGAATACGATGCAGATGCCGAACAATTAAACGAAAAAAGACTATGAAACTCAAAAATATACTGTTCGCTTTTGCGGCGACGCTCATGGCCGCCTCCTGCTACGAGGACCTGGGCAACTACGACTATCGCGAAATAAACGAGGTGCAAATCGCGGGAATCGACGACTTCTATGCACGCGACATGGAAGAGATGCTCGTCATCCGTCCTCAAATCACCGGAACGCTCTATGATGACCCACAGCGATTTACATACGAATGGGTGATCGTGAGCGATGTGGTGTCCACAGAACTCGACTTGGAATATCTGGTAAGCATCACACCCGGCACGAAGGTATGCCGTTTCATCATCACCGACAAAGAAACGGGCGTAAAAGCGTTTCACCGGTTCACGCTCAACGTCAGCTCGTCGACAGCGGGCGATCTGGTGATGGTTCTCAGCAAATATCAGGGACGCGCCGAACTTTCTTATCTGCGTCTGTTGCGCCCCGAAGAGGTAGCGGCGGGCAAGCAGGCCAACTGGGCGGTGAACTACTATCAGAATCGTTTTGAGCATTCGCTCGGAGCGAATCCCACGCAACTTGCGATAATCTACTGTGAGTCGGCGCGGAGCTATCCCTTCGTGAACCAATACGGGCGCATCATGGCGCTGGTGGATAATCGACTTAGCCTCATAGACAAAAACACGCTCGAACCTGTTCAGAGTACGTCACATCTCACCGGCGAAGCCTACACGGGTATCAGTTCCTTCCCGCCGGCGAATATCGAGGGCTATGAGTCGCAGTTCGTCCTGGAAGGGTTCAATATCTGGCGCTCGGATGCATATGGTACGGGGTTCCAGCTGGCTTGCCATGTCGTGGAAGTTTCGGGCGGCAGGATGTATTTTGCTTTCAATCTTGCGCCGGGCGTATGGACTGCGTCTTTCTTTCCGAATGTGGCCAGCCCTTACGGCGCAAACGGATATATTTCACCGTTCGTTTATTGGGACGACATGAGGCCTGAGCCGCATAGCCATTTACAGCAGTTGGGCTACATTCTGGGTCACCTGATCTGTTTCGACCAGACGCATGGCCGTTTCTTCTCCTCCTTTGCATACGGCAGTCCGGCACAGATCCCTCTTGAAAGCATTCCGGCCTTTCCCGGAATGCGCATGATGTGGGGCAGTGCGACAAGTATTGCCGACAACTCGTCGGTCGCCGTGCTGACCAACGGCAGCAACTGCCGACTGGTGCTTATCCGAAACACCGGAACGGGCATCGCGGCCAAAGCGATGACGGGTACGGTAGACGGAGGAATAATCACTCCCGACTCACGGTTCTATACGATGCAGTATACCAACTATATGTTCTTCTCGGCCGGCGACAGACTGTATCTCTACAACATTCTCGACATAGCGTCGGACCTCCCGCCGTCGGAGCGCAACCGCGTATTCCGCCTTTCGGACTTCGGCTACGGCCCTGAGGCGCGCATAACCGATATTTGTGTCTCGCGCACCGAGCGCACGATGCTTGTCGGCGTATCGCGCTACGGTTCGGATTCAGACGCTATGGGCGATGAACCGCTGGGCGACCTGCTGTGGTTCGACCTCGATGCTTCGAGCCTTACGCTCACCCATAACGCAGCGCGGTCGGCGACAGGCATCGCAGGAATCCCCGTCGATGTTCAGATAAAATACCAAACCCACTGGCGCGACGGCGAATATATGGGCGAGATAAAAGACACGATATAAGTTTGAATGACAAAGCGTCACTGCCGAACGTCTTTTAAGCGTTCGGCAGTGACAATACGAAACCGAAAAACAGAGAAAACGATGAAACGATATTCGATACTTTTACTGCTGGTCGTGGTAGCGATATGGGGTTATTCCTGCACGCAGGACGATAGCCTTTACGAACCGCAACAACGTGAAGAGGTCGCGGTTGACGATTTCGACGATACGAGCGTGGGCGGAATAGACCCCCAACCGGGGGTGCTCGTTCCGGGTATCTACGAGGTGCGTCTGAACGTTGTTCAGCCCGACGGCGAGACAGTGCAACGGCGATTCAAATATTTCATGCCCTCCACGATAGTGAGTTCGCAACCCATTTCGCTTGTCATCCAGTTCCACGACGAAGTAAGATACGCATGGGGCGTAGAGCCGGACGATCCGATCTGGAACATCTCGATGTCGAGCACTCTTAACCAGACGGCCATGCGCCGCAACTGGATCACGTGCTTTCCCGTTTCGGGCCGCACAACTAATGCCGACGCCAGCGGCCAGCTGAACTGGGGAAATACGGAGAACGAGCTGGCCTACATAGACGCTATTCTGGATTACTTTGCGACGAGCACTCCGACCGTCGATATAAGTCGTATCCACGCCACAGGTGCGGGAGCCGGCGGCAACTTCCTGTTTCAACTTGCTCTGGCGCGCAGCGACCGTTTTGCGTCGATCGTGCCGTATCCTGCGACATATTCGATACCGAACGATGCGCCCATACCACCGCGCGCCGTGCCTACGATGATGGTCGTCCTCGAATCGGCATCCGCCGCCGCGCTTACCAACATGGGACGTTGGGCAGAGAGAGTGGGTGGTTATTTTGCCGCAGACAGGATGCTGCAAGAGAATGTCTATGCCGAAGATTTTATGGGCTATGCGACCGTGAATCTCCACACATGGAGCGGTGCACGTGCCGACATGCAGCTCTTCGTTGTCAGGCCCGACTCGCCGAGCGGCGCGCTTAACATAACCAGAGTAATGCCCTATATGGCCGAGTTTATGAACTCCCATTCGCTCGACGCCGCCTCCGTCAGCATGTTCGTAACGGTCGGCTCACGCGAGATTGTGGCACAGGTGGGCCAGACTTTCAACATCCCGTTCAACTGCACCGCAGGAGCGACGGTAATGCTGGAGGGCGCGCCGCCGAGCTGGTCGCCGACGATTGTCGGTAATTCCATCCGCCTAACAGCGCCTGCCGATTTTTTTGCCGACGTTGCACGGCGTGGCGAGTTCACAGTGCGCGCGACACTCGGCGGACAGTCGGCAACGACAACCGTCAGCTATGAACTCCAACCGCCGAAAACATTTTTCGAGGCGGGCGACATATATTACAATGCTGCCCGTGAACCGATGGGCGTAGTGGTATGGGTCGATAACGCCAATATCCGCGAAGCTATCATAATGAACCTCGAAGACCCCGATCCCAGCCCGAATTTCAGAGACATCGCTTTCGGCGGTCTGGGCATTGACTTCGACACCCCCGACCAGAACGACGGCTGGGGAAATACGGCGGCTATGATGGCGAAAAATGCCACGAGACCGACGCCGTTCACCGCTTCGAATTCGGCGTTCGTCTGGGCATCGAGATATTCCTATCGCGGCGTCGATGGATGGTATCTGCCCGCCGTGAACGAGCTTGCAGCCGTGCATCCGAACGTGGCGGCGATCAATGCCTCGCTCTCCGCACTGGGTGCGGAACTGTTGCTGACCAATGTCGTGTATTTTTCGTCGACGACAGAGGTCACCGGCCCCGACACGAAGCTCTACCATACGTTCCATTTCGGCACGGGTGTTAAGGGAGCGACAGCCCGAACGGCGGCTCAGGAAACAGCGGTACTGTGGGCGCACGTCCGCGCATTTAAGAAGGTGTCGCTCTGATAAATAAATTGTCATCCCGAGCGAGCACGTAGTGCGACGAGGGATCTATCGTTAGTTGTTCATCGAAAGACGAGCGATAGATCCCTCTGCCTTACGGCGTTCGGGATGACATTTTTTGCTTGCAACCCATGAAAAAAATCCTTTTTGCGCTTTTGTTAATATTCGTGAACCTGTCGCTCACGGCGCAGCCGCGCACTAGCGGAATCCGCTTTTTCGAGGGGACGTGGGACGAGGCTCTCGCGCTGGCCCGGAGCGAGGGGAAGACGGTATTCATCGATTTCTACACCGAGTGGTGCGGTCCCTGCCTGACGATGGCGCTCGGAGTATTCACACTGCCCGAAGTGGGTGAAGTGTACAACGCACGTTTTATAAATCTTAAAATCGACGCCGAAAAGGGCGAGGGTGTCGAGTTGGCACGCCGCTACGAGGTGCGATCTTTCCCCACGTTCCTTTTCGTCGACCCCGCGACGCAGCAGGTCATTCACCGCAGCGGGTCGAACAAATCTGCCGAGCGTTTCCTGCATGACGCTTTTTGTGCCTCGACGCCCGGACGCGGATCAGTGGCGATGGAGGCGCGTAAGGCTGCCGGAGGCTATGATGCACAGTTTCTGAAAGAATATATTCTGATGAAAGATGCCGCCCGCAGTCGCGAAGTCCCGGAGCTGTTCGCCGAGTTTCTTGACGCCGGCGCGGACTTGCGCCAGCCCGATGTGTGGGCAATTTACGTCACGGCGATTACGGGTTTAGACAACCCGTATCTGCAACAGGTGTCGGACGGATATGACGATTTCGCAGCGATTTTCGGACGGGAGGCGGTAGATGCCAAACTCGCCGATGCGACAGCCAACGCTCCGGAGCAAGTCATCGCATCGTTGTGTGATTTTGCCGGCAAGGAGCATAACATCTTCTGGCAGAGAGTTTCGCGCCTGTTGCGAGACGGGCGGTTCGGCGAAGCTTTGCAGATGGTTTACGACAGTTACGATAATCCGGCTGTCGATCAGCACGACATTGCCGACCGGATGTACTATCAGGTGCGCATATTCCCCTCCCGCGACAACGAACTCCCGTTCGAGACCGTTGTCGACAAAGTACGGTGTCTGCGCCATGTGGCCTACAACGTCTATGACCGCGAAAAAGTTTATCCGCACTTCGAATATGCCGTGGGACTGGAATACCTGATCGGACGTGCAGTGCGAGAGGGTCGGCAGATTCCGCCGGAGTTACTCGCCGCTCCCCAGCGCGGCCAACGCGATTATAACCTGCGCCACCCCGCTCTCAAACTGAAACCACGCTGATCAGGGTCTGTCCTCAGACTTCAAATAAAAACGGGTTCGTCCCTTCCCGGACGAACCCGTTTTTTCACGTTCACGCGCGCATGTTACCTGCGATCCTTGCGCGGCGGACGGCCTCCACGGTCGCCGTTACGTTCTCCGCGCTCACCGCGTCCCTCACGTTCGCGAGGTTTCTCTTCGACATATCCTTCGGGCTTAGGCAAAAGTACCTTGTGCGACAGTTTCAACTTGCCCGTCTTCGGGTCTGCCCCGATGAGCTTCACTTCGATAATGTCGCCCTCTTTCAGACCTGTCTCCTCCATCGTATCAAAACGCTTCCAGTCGATTTCCGAAATGTGCATCAGCGCATCCTTGCCCGGCATGATTTCGACGAACGCGCCGAACGGCATGATCGACCGTACCTTGCCCGTATAGACTTCGCCCACTTCCGGAACGGCGACGATAGCCTTCACGCGGCTCTGAGCGATTTCCAGCGCCTCGGCGTTGTTCGAGAAAATATCGACGATACCGATACCCTTCTCCGTATCTTCGGTAATCGTAAGTTGCGCACCCGACTGCTTCTGAATATCCTGAATTATCTTTCCGCCCGGCCCGATAACCGCGCCGATGAACTCCGACGGGATGATGATCTGCACGATGCGCGGCACGAACGGACGGTAGTCCTCGCGCGGTTCTGCAATCGTTTCGGTCATTTTATCCATTATATGGAGTCGCGCGTCACGAGCCTGCGCCAAAGCTTTTTCCAGCACCTCGTATGACAGTCCGTCCACCTTTATGTCCATCTGCGTCGCCGTGATTCCGTCGCGCGTGCCCGTAACCTTGAAGTCCATGTCGCCCAGATGGTCTTCGTCGCCCAGAATATCCGAAAGCACCGCGTACTTGCCGCCGTCGGCGATAAGGCCCATTGCAATGCCCGAAACGGGTTTCGAGATTTTCACCCCACAATCCATAAGCGCCAGCGTTCCGGCACATACGGTCGCCATCGAAGATGAACCGTTCGACTCCAAAATATCCGAAACTATGCGCACCGCATAAGGGTTATCCTGCCCCAGGGGCACGACGGGTTTCAACGCTCTCCACGCCAGGTTGCCGTGACCTATCTCGCGGCGCGACGTGCCGCGGTTAGGGCGCGCGTCACCGGTCGAGAACGCCGGGAAGTTATAGTGCAGCACGAACTGCTCGCTGCCCTGCACCAGCACCTCGTCGATCATCTTTTCGTCCATCTTTGTGCCGAGCGTCACGGTCGTGAGCGATTGTGTTTCGCCACGCGTGAACAACGCCGAGCCGTGCGCCTTGGGCAGATAGCCCACCTCGCACCATATCGGGCGGATCTCGTCGGTGCGGCGGCCGTCCAGACGCACGCCCTCGTCGAGGATCATGTTACGCATCGCTTTTTTAAGCACATCGTCGTGGAAGTACCGCTTGATGAACTTGGCCTTTTCGGCCAGGTCCTCTTCGCTGTACCGCGACATGAACTCCGCTTCGATAGCGTCGAACTTATCCGCGCGCTCGTGCTTCGAACTTGCCGTGCGTGCCGCTTCGTAGACCTTGTCATACGTCTCGCGCACCACCGCTTCGCGCACCTCTTCATCGTGCTTCTCGTGGCAATATTCGCGCTTCACGTCCTTGCCGAGCTCCCGCGCCATTTCCAGCTGCGCGCGGCAGTGCTTTTTGATTTCTTCGTGGGCGAACCTGATAGCTTCCAGCATATCGGCCTCCGACACCTCTTTCATCTCACCCTCGACCATCATTATGTTGTCGAGCGTCGCACCGACGATAATGTCAAGATCGGCCTCCTTCATCTGCGAGTAGGTGGGATTGATGACAAATTCGCCGCCGATGCGGGCTACGCGCACCTCTGAAATCGGAGCTTCGAACGGTATGTCCGACACCGCGATGGCCGCCGATGCCGCAAGACCCGCCAGCGCATCCGGCTGTATATCGTTATCCGCCGAAATGAGCGTCACGTTCACGAAAACCTCGGCATGGTAGTCACTCGGAAACAGCGGCCTCAGCGCGCGGTCGATCAGCCTTGCCACGAGAATTTCGCTGTCGTTCGGCCGCGCCTCGCGCTTCAAAAACCCGCCCGGATAACGCCCCGCAGCGGCATATTTTTCCTTGTAGTCTACCGACAACGGCATGAAATCCACATCTTCCTTAGCGTCTTTCGCAGCCGTCACGGCCGCAAGGAGCATCGTATCTCCCATCTGAACGACAACGGCGCCATCGGCCTGTTTCGCCAGCTTACCTGTCGAGATCGTTATCTCGCGGCCGTCTGCCATCGAGATCGTCTTCTTCGTTTCTTTGTACAGCATATTTTTCCTCTTAATTTAATGTCAAGATGTAAATAAAGGCAACCCGTTTTTGTCACACGGAGTTGCCTTTACTCGTTTCTGTGTGGGCAGCCTACCTTCTGAGGTTCAGCGCCTTAATGATCGCCCTGTATCTCTCGATGTCCACCCGTTTCAGGTATTCCAGCAACTGGCGGCGTTTACCGACGAGGCGCAACAGCGAGCGCTGCGTGCCGTAGTCATGCTTGTTGCGTTTCAGGTGCTCCGTAAGGTGGCTGATACGGTAGGAAAACAGCGCGATCTGGCTCTCAGGCGAACCGGTATCAACGTTAGACTTCCCGTACTGACCAAAAAGCTCTTGCTTTTTTTCGGTTGTTAAATAGCTCATTATGTGAGTTTTAAGCATTCACTTTACGACAGATCCGCCTTACCGGATGCTGCCAAAGCGTCCCGCAAAGGTAATACTTTTTCGGGAATATTTGTAATTCGTAATTGAAAATTCGTAATTGATTAAAATCCCATCGCGCCGCCGAGACTTTGCAACAGACGGAACTGACGGATTAGATTACCCACAGTCCAACGTTGATAAGGTTCATGGTGCGTAAGCAGCCATGCGCGCATCTCGACGGGATCGGCCCCTGTTTCGACGATCGCGGCGTTGGCGAGTTGTTGCGACATGGTGGCGTTGCGCAGTCGTTCGTCGAGCAATCTGCCGAGCCGTTCGCCGTGCGCCAAAGCGGCGGGCGAGAGGTCGGGCAGCAATCGGCCGTTGTTCAGCGCGATGGCGGTGAAAGGACGGCAGTCACGCATCAGCAGTACGGCGATGTCAGTCGCGATGCGGTCTTCCAACTGCTGCTGCGACAGCGAGGCGGCATAGGGATTCGCCCTGATGTAATCGGCAACGAGCGCACGGTGATCGATACGCGGCACGATGATTTGCAGCAACTCCGCCGCACGCGACATCGCAGGTGTCGAAGTATCGGCGAGGTCTACTTTGTGCAGTTCGCGGCAAACCTCGGCGGCAATGCCTTGGAGGGTATTCTGCGCTTTTACGCCCGACAGTGCCAATATCATGCAAAGGGCGGCAAGAAGTAAATGTTTCATATTTTGTTGTTTTTGGGTTTTTTGTGTTTGTCATTGTCGAGGCGCGTCATTGCGAGGGCTGTTAAGCCCGAAGCAATCCAGAAGGATAACAAAACCGGATTGCTTCGCCTTTCAGGCTCGCAATGACGACCGGTTTGAGGTTGCGGGTCAAAACACACGCGTGTGTCAAAACGGGTATCCAACAGCAAGGTGTAGGGTTCGCGCATCGCGGGCGCGCAGGGCGTTGAAGTAACCGCTCTCGCCGGTGTCGTATGGCGCATGTAATCCGATCCCGTAATCTACGCGGATAACGAAAAAGCTGAGGTCATAGCGCAACCCGACGCCCGTGCCGACAGCCGCGGCACGCAGGAAGGTGTGTCCGCGCAGTTGTCCTCCCGGACGTTCGGAGTCGTCACCCAATAACCAGATGTTACCCACATCGAAGAACACCGCACCGAAGAGGCCCGAAAAGAGCGGGAATCGCCATTCTATATTCGCTTCCAATCGGAAATCACCCGTCTGATAGAGGTAACCGTAGGGTTCGTCGGCCGCCGGACGGAACGATCCCGGCCCCAGCGTGCGGATAGGCCATGCGCGTATGCTGTTCGCGCCGCCGATGGCAAATTGCTCGTTGATCGGCAGGTCGAACTGCCCCGAATTGCCATAAGGCACGGCCGCACCCGCCCCAAGGCGCATAGCCAGTGTACTGCTGCCGAGACGCTTGAAATACCGCACCTCGCTGGTGAGTTTGGCGAACTGCGCGAACCGAAGTCCGAAAAGCCGTTTCTCACCCTGAACGCCGAAAAGTTCGTAGATACCTGCAAAAATGTTCCCTGCGGTCGTGGGCGACACCTGCCACACGAACCGATCGCGCCCGGCGCGCCCCGTTCGCCGCGTCCACGTGTAAGTGTACGACGCGGCGGGAATAAACTGGTCGGAAAAACTCTGGCGCAGTGCGCGGCGCGCATCGAGCAGCGCATCGAATTCGGGCGTCGTGCTCAACATGCGGTTGTAGGTCAGCCGGAACAGCGTAAGATCGTGAAAACTCGCCGGCGAGGTCTGAAAATTGTAAGACACCGCCCCGCTCGCCGACAACATGCGGAAAAATCGCGGACGGTTCAACAAATCCGCGCCCATCTGGAAACTCGTGCGCGTGTCGAACCGATTGCGCCGTATGAAATGCGGAGCGACAAGGCGCGGGAACGTGAGCGATGCGCCGAGTCCCAATTCATAGGAGTTGATCTGCTGCCCTGTTCCGGCGGCGGCGTGCTGTCCGGTTTGCCATTCGTAGCCGACATTGAGTCTCACGGACAGCACCTCGCCGCCGCCCAGAAAGTTCTTGTGGCGCACGCTGAACGCCGAACTCGGCCCTGTGAAGTTGCTCGATTTGTGCGAAATATCGGCCTCGAACTGCGCATCCATCGGCAGGTCCATCGCCATCGAGAGCGTCATGTCCAAAGTCTCGGCGTCCTCGCGTATCAGGTCGAGCGGCGTGACGGTCATGTTCACATAGCGAAAAATACCGAGCCTTGTCAGGTTGTCGAGCGTGCGGTCGATGTCGTCCACACGCGCCGCTTCGCCCGGACTTATGGTTATCGCGCGCTGCAATATTTTAGGCCGCACACGCAGCGGGGTCTGATACCAGAACAGCGTGCTGTCGGGCAGCGTTCCCATCATCATCGGCCCCGAATCGTCGAGGTTGTATATCTGGATATTCACATTGCCGATGCGGTAGGGGCGCAGCGCGGCCGCCGGAATGCCGCCCACCATGGTCATGCGCATATCGACGTCGAACCGCCGGCGAATGGTGTCGGCCAGATAGTGCAGATAATCGGGGCGGAAATAATAATAAGAATCGTTACGCAGGGCGTTGGTGATACGTACGCGCTCGTCGGAGAGCGAATCGATATTGTAGCGGTCGCCGACGCGGATCAGCGTCCCCGCGCGCAGCGAATCGATCGCGCGCGTCACCGGATCGGCGACCGGCGGGAACTCCACGCTCGAATAATACCATGGTGCGGCCGTTCTGACCTCGTAACTGATGCGCGCTTTGCGCCCCCGCCGTGCCGTATCTATTTTGAAGTTCGCTTCTGACGCGAAAAATCCGTGATTGTCGAGAATATCCCTCACGAGTTTCGTGCGAAGTTCCGGCTGCACGTCCGATACCGTGACCGGCGTCGTTGCGAACGTGCGGAACATACGCGCCCGCAGACCCGTGCGCCGCTCGGTGTAGAACGCATTATACGCCCAAAGTCCGAACGGCAGGCGAATGTTCGTCCCCATAAACGAGCCGCTCGGTTTTACGCCCAGCGGCGCGCGCACCGCCGCCTCCACCTCATGCAGCGGCGCTTCCTGCGTCATCGAGCGGATATCGATATGCCGCACACCGGTATAAAGAAGTTCGCCCTCCGCCAGCCGCTTGGTCGTCGAGCAACCGACCGCCACCAGCATGATGATTATTGTATATATGTATTTTTTCACACGCGTGTGTTTTATTGGCTGTCGCGTAATTTGTAATTAACAATTATTCGTCATCGTCTCTGATAATATCATCGTTGCGCCGCAGCACCGCATCGCCGTTACGCGCAGGTATCGTATCGCGAGCAGGTATGCGGTCGAACCTGCCCGGATCGCGCGGGATAACATTCCGCTCACCGACGCTGTCATGAACGCCGCCTTCTGTCTCTGTATCGAGACCGCGCCGCGCACGCCACGCAGCACGGCGCAGCGAATCCTCAGGAGTCAGAATCCTGTGCGCGGTATCACGCTGCGCCGCTCTCTCCTCGATGCGCAAACTGTCGCGATACTGACGGCGTTCGGTACGCACCGCACGCACCTCGGGCGGCGGCAACAGGCGGAACAGTTCGCTGAGCCGCTCCATCCGCCGCCGCAACAAGAATCCGCCTCCTGTCTCGACGATGCGTCCTTCGAGAATGTCCATCATCGTATGGCGATAACCGCGAATAAACATATTGTCGCGCTGCGTGATGCGGTACTCTAACGAGACGTCTTCCAGCAGGTTATCGGCCATATTTTGCTGCGCCGCCGCCGGCCCGTCGCTCACGCTGCCGCCCACGCTCACCCGCAGGCGGTCGTTCCAAAGACTCTTCGAGACCTGATAGGAATACTGGTTATGGATACCGGTCTGCATGTCGTCTTCCGTGCGTATGCCGAACGACACGTCGATGCCACTCAGCGCGTTGCGCGCCCACTGGTTTATTTCGCGTTCGATGAACGAGGCCAGCATACTGTTGGGATCGAGTCCGCCGCGGCTGGTCGTCGTACTCGGCCCCGTGTAAACGCCATACAAAAGCAGCGCAATAGCCTGTTGGTTGCGATCTTCGGCGGTCATCATCGTCAGTTCGTCGCGCACCGCAAAGCTGTCCGGCGCATCGACATCGAACGTTATGGCCGGGCTGTCGAGCGTCCCCGATATGCGGATCAGAACTTCGAAGCGCACGTTTTCGCGTTGCCCGTCGGTGTGCACTACATTGGTGCGCACCGTTTCGACGGCCTGAATATTAAACTGCGGGTTGGCCATCTCGCCCGTCCATTGCACGTAGCTGTCGCCTTCGATGGCGAAGACTTTCTGCGAAATCATCGGGATCGGCGGGCTGTAAACCACCGTACCGTCCGAGATGTCGTAACGCCCCGTAAGACGCACATCGCCCTGCGTGTTCATGCTGTACGCGAGGCGGCCGCTCCCCGTGAGTTCCACGCGGTCGCTGCCGCTTTCGGTGAGATTTACGGTCGCCTGCACGTCGTCGTCCAGGTCGACGTTCAGCAGTATGTCCACTCCGCCCGTGCGCGCCAACTGCGGCGTGTCGTCCGCACCCATTTCTTCGGCATAGTCAAACGATGTGAACGTGACGATATTCTGCCTAACACTGCCCACCGCCAAAGGCGATTCGCGCATGGTGTAGACCACATCCGTCGTGCGCAGCACTCTCAGATTGCCGCGCAGCACGAGTTCGGCAAGCGGGCCGCGCGCCGTCATATCGGCGTTCACGACCACCAGACCGTAAATCTGCGACCCACGGTTACGCGGCGCATTGACCGCCTGAAAGTCACGGGCCGATATCGAGACGTCGGCCGTGATGCGCCGAATGTCAGTCATATCCACCGTACCGTCCGCGCCCAACAACTGCCGGTTGGGGGCGACAAGGCCGAAGTCGCGCAGGCGGATTCGGCTGCGCGAAATACGCACCGCACCGTCCGATATGCTGAACGCCGTGCCTGTGATCGGTATCGCCATCTGCCCGTTGTCGAACCTGAGCGAACCGTCGATAACGGGCGCAGCGGATGTACCGGTGAGTTGGAGGCGGCCGTTCAGCGCACCCAACAACGATACCATGTCAGGCGGCAGGAAGGCGTTGCACACAGTAAGCGGAAACTCCTCAGCGTCGAGCGCAAGAGCTATCGCTCCGTCACCGGTATCGAAAGTTCCGCGCGCAGCCAACGCTTTTTTCCCGTCCACATCCAACTCCATATCGATATCCCAAACTCCTTGTTCGCCCGCCTGCACCTTTGAGAGCAGTTTCATGTCGCCCACCCGCCGCCGGTCGTAACTCAGGTTCGTTATCGCCGCCGTGCCGTCGAGCACCAGCAGCGCATGCCGCATCCCCAGCACGATGTCGGTCGTGAGCACGCCGTCCACAGGCGGCGGCGCAGGCAGCAGGTCGAGCGCTTTACCCACTTCCAGTCCGGCGATGTCGAGGCGCACCGCACCGCCTCCGCCGAGTGCGGGGTAATCGGCCGACGTGATGCGCAGATAATTCCCCGTGCGGCTCAGATTTTCCAACGCCACATCGGCATACATTTCGCCGTCGAAGCGATACTCAAAATAATTGTCCGGATTCGCGCGCCACGTGTCGTATGCGAATGTCATGGTGTCGGCAATGAAGCCGGCGCGCACGGCATCCTCGCCTATGTGGGCGGCCAAGCCGAAGACAAAGCCACGCTGCCCGTCGCGGTTACGTTGGTTTATGTTGGCGCTGATGCTGTCGCCGCCGATAGTTCCGTATAGATAAATGAGCGCGAGCTGTTCAATGTTACCCGGACGGTTCGCAAGACGCACGAAGTATGTAAGCCGTTCGTTCCGCTGTCCCAGCCCGAAGTTCAGCGTGTCGAGCGCAAGACCGCCTGCGGTGCGGAAGTTTTCGACCAATCCGCGGAAACGGAATGCCGTAGTGTCGTTGTTGTGCGACGTGATCGAGGCTTTGCGGAAGTCGTAACCGCGATCTTTTATGACGCTGTGCACCGGATTGTTGCGCCCGATCTGCACGTCGAGGTCGAATGCCGGCATTACCTCCTCCACGTGCTGAAAATCCACATCGCGCTCGCGGATCTGGCTTGCGAGCATACCCGAAACGGCGGAGAAACCGTCAGTGAGCGTGCCCAGCGACACCGGCGAGTTGAAGTCGAGCGCAAAGTCGCCCGCGCGCACCCGCGCCACCACCGATCGCAGGTCGGCCGCCGCTGCAATGGTCGTACGCGTGACGTAGTCGGTATTCTCGCCGTGCACAAGGCGTACCGAATCGAGCGTCACATCGAGGCCGTAGGTTCTCTCACCGCTCGTTCCTTCCGTCCGCGCTCGTTCGCCGGTGCGCTCTTCACCAGTGCGCTCTTCACCAGTGCGTTCCTCGTCAATGCGTTCCTCGCCTGGCGCGCGCGTCGCATAGCCCGTCCGTTCGAGACGCGCCGTGCGCGCGGCCATCGGTATCCCTCCGGCCGATGCACTCGCATCGATTTTGCCTGAGAAAGCAAGCGGTAGCTCGGACAGGTGCATTTGTCGCAGGTCAGCTTCGGCTACAAGTCCCTTCACCTGCGCATTCCACGCGCCGTTCGCACGCATCGACCCGCCCACCGCGAGGTCGAACCGCAGCGCATCGCTCGCACTGCGCAGCGTTCCGGCGAGAGTGTTGTCGGCCAGCGCGGCCGCGATTTCCACGTCGCGATAGTCATAACGGCGATATTCCAGGTGCGCGACTTTAATATCTATGTCGGTGCGCGTAGTCGTTGCTCTCGGGTCGAAACCGCGCCCGTCGGCAGCAAGCGTGAACGACGCCGCACCGAGCGAATCGGCCGCAAGAAAACTCTGCAACGGGAACTCTCGCGCCACAATGTGTGCGCGATAGCTTTCGGTGCGCACGTCCAATGTCCCGTCGAGGTCGAGCGCGCCGCCGTCGGCTGTGATTCTCAACGCGGCATCATAAGCCCCGCGCCGCGCCGTGAGGTCGGCCGCGAACGTCATGCGGCGCGGCAGTTCGACCCACGTGCGCACGCTCTCAGGCAGCAACGCTTTGACGAATGCCATGTTGCGAAAGTCGCCGTCGAGACGCAGGCTGCCGCTAAGGTCGCCGACTGTCGTCAACTGTCCGCCTGCGGGCGCACGCAATTCGCCCGATGCGCTGAAAGCGATGTCGGGCGGCATATCGGCACGCAATGTCCGAATAACTATTTCGCTCGCCGTACCCGTGATGTCGCCTTCGACGGTGAGGGTCTCGCCGCGCAGCTGTGGCCGTGCAGCGGCCGCTTGGGGGAAGAGCATCACGACATCCGACCCCGCCAGCGACGCGCCGAACTTTGCCGCCAGCGGTGCATCCGCGCTATGCAGGTTCGCCCGCACGTCCGCCTGCACGGTCGAGGCCGCTGTCCGCAGGTCTAAGCCGCTGAGCAGCAGACCACTGCTGTCCGCCGCGAATCGTCCCTCGCCTTTTGTGATCTCGATGCCGCTGCGTTCTTTCAGACTGAGCGAGCGTAGCGTCGCCGACATATCGCCGCCGCGATTATAAACCGAATCTATACGCAGGCTCAGCCTATCGACGCGTATATGAGACGGATCGAAACCTTCTTTCGCGACCCCCGGCGCGCCACTCGAATATTCTGCCGCCGTGCGCGCCACCTCCACACTTCCCGCGCGGATCGTCCAAAAGGGCGACACCGGCGTTAACGAATCGACCGGCGGTGCAGACACAGGCGCGGATGCGGGTGTTGCCGCCGTGCCGTCGGTCGTGAAATTAATATCGCCATCGCTGAGCCGTATGCGCCGCACATCGACCGCCTGCTCGGCAAGGCGCGCATCCACGCCGTCAATGCGCCCGTTGCCGAGCGTAACAGCAAGGCGCGAGTCCTGCATACTCATATCGAATGCCACACGCCGAAGGTCGAGTCGTCCCGCCTCGATATGCCATGGGATGGTGTCGGTCGTCGCCGTTGTGTCCTGTGCCGCGCCGAGCATCAGCCCCACCGTCGCATCGCGCAATAACACCCTTGTCGCACTCACCGACCTTTCGCTCAACTTCGCCCGCACCCCGTCCAGTTCGAGCCGACCTACGGTCGCGGCAAACGCCATCGCATCGGACGTTTCGCCGTCGAATCCGACGTGTGCATCCAAGAGCACGAGCCGCCGCACCTCAACCTTTCCCGCCAACAACGGCAGCACGCCCACGCGCGCACGCAGCATTCCCGCGCTCAACAGCGTGTCGCCCTCTGTCGTTCGCAGCGCAGTGTTATCGACCTCCAAACTCAGCGGAAAGCGCAGGCGCAGACGTTCTATTTCAAGGTCTAACGCCATCTGCTCCGAGACGTAGCCCGTCGCCTTGCGTATTAAGAAATCCTGAACCGGCGGCAGATAAGCCAAAAAAACGAGAAACAGCAATAACCCCGCGAGCGACAACGCCGCCCGCAAAACCCATTTCACGATTTTTTTAACGATCTTCACAAGCCGCTCTTACTTCATTTTTTCATTCCGAACGCCACAGGCAGAGGAATCTATCGCTGGTCTGTTTTTGAATTTACAGCTTGGGGATAGCATCCGGCAGGCTGGAAAACACGCGTGCGTGCTATTTCAAGTTGCGCTCGACGTAACTCGTATAATCCCTTACCGTCGGTTGGTAGTCGCTGCCCAGCAGCGGCGACGAAATCAGAAAGTCGGCCGTCGAGCGGTTCACAGCCGTCGGCACGTTATAGAGCGTCGCTATGCGCAGCAGCGCCTTGACGTCCACATCATGCGGCTGCGCCTGCATCGGGTCCCAGAAAAACACGAGCGCATATATCTTCCCCTCTGCAATCATCGAGCCGAGTTGTTGGTCGCCGCCCAACGGACCCGACCTCAGCAGTGTGACGTTCTCGGCCGCGATAGCCGCGTCGCCGTGCCTTTCTACGAGCGTGCGTGCCACCATGCGTCCCGTCGTGCCGGTACACACGAGATGATAACGCAGCAGAACTTCGTGGTTCGCATCGACCCATTCGGCCAGGTCGCGTTTCATGTTGTCGTGCGCTACGAGCGCGATCGTGAGATCTCTCTTTTTCATTTTCCCGAATAATTTATTCAAAGGTGCCTCGCGGCACTCGCATGAATGACTTTGTTTAGCAAAGGTAGCTAAATTATTATCATTGTAAAACGCGTGACAAGCGCATTCTACAATGACAATAATCGACGACGATACTTGCAATTATAACACCAACAGATTACAGCCGCGTATTTCGCTGCGGTCGGCGCGGCCGAAGACAGAAAAACTCCCGTCGGAGTGCACCAGACCCACGTCGTGGGTCTGAATGAACGCACAGGACGAAAGATTGGCAAGGTCGATGATGTTGATGCCGCCGCGCGCTCCGGCGGGCAGACGCGCGAACGGATCGTTGAGGTCGCGCACGGAGACGCGCATCCACGGCGGGGTGCGGAATATATTGCGACCACCGGAATAAGCCTGTGACGAGAGTTCGGCCATGCCATATTCGGAATGAATCTCGCCGACACCGAAAGCATGGCACAGAATGGCGTGAAGCTCTTCCTTGCTCATCTCCTCGCGCCGCCCCTTCATGCCGCCCGTCTCCATCACAATAGCATCATTCAGCGCTCGGTGCAACTCTTTGCCGCTTTCCGCAAGATCGAGCAAGGCATGACTGACGCCGAACAGTATTTTTGGGCCTGCGTCGGCTCGCAGGTCGTCGAGCAAACGCTCGTGATCGCGCAGATAGAACCCGCCGCGCCCACACCCGGAAGAACGTATCAGGCTGTCTATCATATAAATAAGCGACGACTCCGTGCGCTCGGCATAACCGGGCAGCAATGCGTAAATCGCCATGCGCGCGGGGTCGCCATAAAACATTTCGAACGCCCGCCGGAATGTTTTTTCGTAGTTTGCCGCGCGGGCGATATAATGTCGCGCCACGCCCTCGCCGCCCGTGCCGCTGCTCGTAAAAACCGTTTCAGGCTGCGTCGGCGCACAATAAACATAATGCGTTTTGAACAGTTCGATCGGCAGGAACGGAATTTCCTCCACCCGCTTTATTGCGTCGGCCTTAACACCTATCGACGAAAGATATTCACGATACGGCGCACATTCGCGCGCCTGACGGTAGAATACCTCCATCGCCGCCGCCTCGAAATCGCCGCCGCCCGTGATATTCAGTATGTCGTCTATCGCGATCATGGGTAATTTGTTACTGCCGCACGCACGCGTCATTGCGAGCCTGAAAGGCGAAGCAATCCAGTCTTTCGCGGCGTTCCGGATTGCTTCGCCTTTCAGGCTCGCAATGACACGCGTGTGCTATTCTATTGTGATTTTTCGCGCCTGTTCGGCAGTGGGGTCGGTGTCGATGCGGATGCGCAGAGTGTTGTCGGGCAGCAGGTTTTCGATTTTCTCAGGCCACTCCACGAGGCACAGTGCACCGCCATAAAAATATTCTTCATAGCCCAGATCGAAAGCCTCTTCGATGCGGTCGATACGGTAGAAGTCGAAGTGATAAATTGGCCGCCCCGCGCCCGTGATGTATTTGTTTATAAGCGCGAAAGTGGGACTTGTAACCGCATCGGCGACACCCATCTGAGTGGCGATTTCGCGGATCAGCGTGGTCTTCCCCGCACCCATCGCGCCGTAAAACGCCACCACGCCGTTATGCTCCGCAAGCCATTCGCGAACGCGATGCGCAGCCTGCGGAAGTTCGGCCAAAGAACGTATTTCGATAGTTTCCATAGAGTGCAAAGATAAACTGAAAAAGGATACAAACCACTATAAATATAAATAACAAGTTGTTATAAATTCCTTAAAATCCGTCGCTCGGTATTTGAAAACAGACCCTAACATAAAAATATTTGTTTATCTTTGGGCGTTATAAATAAAGATTATCCAAAATAAGTCCTTTTGCCATGAAGATAAAAAATCTCTGTTTTATATTCCTACCGCTATTATTCATAACTCAGCATAAAGCCATTGCACAGCAGCGGACGATGACCCTCACTCTCGAAGAGACGATCCGCCTGGCGCAGGAGCAATCGATCGATGCGATGAGGGTACGTCAGACATTCTTGCGAGATTATTGGAATTTTCGCTCACATCGGGCAGAGTTGCTTCCGTCACTTAATCTTCAAGCCGGAATTGCGAATTTCGCCCGCAATCAAATCCCGCTGCAAGACGCCATAACGGGGAATATCTACTATCGCCCCAACTATAATATGAGCAACAGCGCAATACTGTCGATAGATCAGCGTATCGTAGCGACGGGTGGAATGCTGTCACTGTCGTCGAGTCTCAGCAGGATCGATCAATATAATCCGCATCGCATATCTTATATGTCGCAGCCCGTAACGCTGTCGTATATCCAACCCCTGTTTTCGTATAACAGCCTGAAATGGGCACGGATGATCGAACCTGAGAGATATGAGCTTGCCAAGCGTGAGTACCTCGAATCGATGGAAAATGTGACGATCAGGGCGGTGGGGCTTTTCTATCAACTTGCGCTCGCTAAAATGAGTTACGATATTGCGGTTGACAACTACCGTAACACAAGGACGATGTACGACATTGCCCGCAGGCGGCATGAACAGACGGCGACGGTGACGCGCTCCGAACTGCTGCAACTGGAACTGAACCTTACCAACGATAGTCTGTCGATAGCCACGAGAAGTAATAGTTATTTGGCGCAGCGGATGGCGTTTCAGTCTTTTTTGGGCTATAACGAACGAATGGAGATTTCGCCCGATGTGCCGGAAACAGTGCCCGATATTTCGATAGATGCCGACTTTGTATATGGCAAGGCAATGGAGAACGGGACGTTCAGACGTAATCAGGAGATTACGCGCCTTATGAGCGAGAGTGCTGTGGCGCAGGCGCGTGCTAATCGCGGCATCTCGGTCTCGGCAAACGCAAATTTCGGACTCTCGAATTCGGGAGCCACTTTGCCGGCAACCTATTCCAACCTTCGCGACCAGACGGTGTTCGGCCTGTCGTTGCGTGTGCCTATAATGGATTGGGGCATGGGGCGCGGGAGAGTGAAGATGGCCGAGGCGCAGCAGAAGATCTCTCTCAGTCAGCTCGATCAGGCACGCATCGATTTCGAGCAGAACGTTTATCTGGATGTTATGCGGTTCAACGCCCAGCGCACGCAGCTACTGATGGCCAGGCGGGCTAATGACATAGCCATAGAGAGCTATGAATTGGCGATGCAGGATTTTGTAGACGGCAAGATTTCGGTGAGAGACCTCAACTCGGCGCAGTCGGAAAAAGACAGGGCTAACATGAATTACATCACTGAGATGTCGAACTTTTGGAACTATTATTACAATCTGCGCAAACTGACGCTTTATGACTTTATGACCGGCACGGACATTTGGGCGGAGTTCGAGAAGCTACTGGAATAACGCGCGCGTGTTTTCCGAACGCCTGCCGGATGATAGAATTTGTGTGAACAGACTCTCTAAGATAAGGATTAATTACAAAAACACATAAGACCGATATGATCAAGCGATTATTTATAATGTCTCTGGCCGTGGCCATGTTGTCGGGATGCGGCAAGAAAGAGAAGAAAAAAGACGATACTGCGGCACAGATGGCGCGTCTCGAACACTCGGAGATCGTTGTCGAGGTGGAGGTGATGGAATTGCGTGAAGCTCCTTTCAGACAGCAGCTTGCTACGAACGGTCGATTGCGCGCACGCGAGAAAAGCATTCTGGCATTCAGGACCGGCGGCATCATCGAGCGCGTGCATGTGGTTAATGGTCAGAGGGTTGCGGCCGGCGCAGTGCTCGCCGAGCTCGACCGGACGGACGCCAGGAGCAGCCTCACATCTGCTCAAATGAGTTTCGAACAGGCAAAGGTCAATCTCAACGATAGAATAATCGGACTGGGCTACGAGAGCCTATACGACCCCGAAATTCCGGAGCGGGCGATGGAATTGGCGCGGATGCAGACAAATTACAATCAGGCCGAACTGACTTTGCAAAATGCGCAGCGGGCGTATAACGACTGCACTCTGCGCGCGCCGTTTACCGGCAAGGTGGCCGACATCAAGGGAAACAGACACGAGCGCAGTGGCGGCGAGTTCTGCACGCTGGTAGACGACTCGCGCCTCATAGTGGAGTTCAGCGTTTTGGAGACGGAACTCGATTTTGTAAGGGTCGGCAACACGGTAAGGGTCACATCGTTCTTCGATTCCGATAATGCGGTCGTGGGACGCATCGTAAGCGTAAACCCGCTCGTGAACAGGAACGGGCAGGTTTCTGTCGAAGCGGAGATTGCGAACAACGGCACGTTCATCGACGGGATGAATGTCAAGTTGTTGGCAGAAATGGAAGTGCCGGATAAGATGGTCGTACCTAAGGGAGCAGTGGTGATGCGCGATAATCTCGAAGTGCTGTTCGTCTATCGCGACGGCAGGGCGTACTGGACTTATGTCCATACGCGGGGCAGCAACAGCGAGGAATACGTCGTCGTGCCGAACACCGATCGCGGCGCCGAACTCTCACCGGGCGATATGGTGATCGTCGCCGGTAATATGAACCTCGCCAACGGAACGAACGTTGTCGCTACGGTGCGGCCGAGACAGTGAGAACATCGGTGTACATACTGCCTTCGGTTTTGCTATCCTGGGCGACCATGACCCCTAATTGAAAGAATTATGCTGCGAAAATTGATAGATCGGCCTGTTGCGGTCACGATGTTTCTGGTTATGTCGCTGGTATTGGGGCTGGCGAGCATCAACCTGTTGCCCGTTTCACTGATTCCGGCAGTCGATATACCCTATATAACGGTGCAGGTAACGTACCCGCAGCAGTCGGCGCGCGAGTTGGAGGAGTCGGTCGTGAGTCCGTTGCGCCAGCAATTGATGCAAATCGTCGGACTGAAAGATATTCGTAGCGAAACGAAGGACGGCAGCGGGACGATAAGTCTCAGTTTCGAGCATGGGTTGAGCAGCGATTTTCTGTTCATCGAGGTCAATGAGAAGATTGACCGCACGATGGCCGGTCTGCCGCGCGATATGGAACGGCCGTATGTACTGAAAGCCGATGCGACGGACATTCCGGCGTTTTATGTCAATCTCACGGTGAGGAGTGACGGTGAATCGGGCGATGCGAGCGCAGTGTCCGACCGTTTCGCGCAGCTCAGCGACTTTGCGGGAAACGTAATTGTGAAGCGCATCGAGCAACTGCCACAAGTGGCGATGGTGGACGTGAACGGATTCGTTTCACGCGAGATTCTGATCGTTCCCGACGAGGCTAAACTGATGCAGATGGGCCTCACGACTTCGGCGTTGGAGAGCGCCATTAAAAGCCAGAATATCTCGCTGGGCAACCTGACGATTCGCGACGGCGAATATCAGTTCAATGTCAAGGTGCAACGCAATGTGCAGACTGTCAGCGAAATAGAGGATGCGTTTCTGAGGGTTGACGGCCGCATTTTTCAGGTGAAAGATCTGGCGACAGTCACCGAGCAACCTCAGAGGCGCACGACGGTGGTGCGCTCGGACGGGCAAAACGCCGTAACGCTGGCTATTATCAAGCAGTCGGACGCGCGGATGTCGAAACTGAAAACGGGTATCGAGGAACTGCTGGGGCAGTTCGAGAAGGATTATCCTGATGTGGAGTTCACCGTCACGCGCGACCAGACGGCGCTGCTCGACCATTCTATAAACAATCTCTTCCGCAATATCGTTCTGGGAACGATCATGGCGTGCATAATCATCTTTTTGTTCATGCAGAGCCTGCGCTCGGCATTGCTGATCGTCGTCACTATACCCATCGCGCTTATCCTCTCGATGCTGTTTTTCTATCTTATCGGCATTTCGATAAATATAATTTCACTGTCGGGGCTGCTGCTGGGAATGGCAATGATGGTCGACAACTCGATAATCGTCATAGATAATATTACGTTCCGATGGAATTCGGGATATAAGCTCAAAGACGCCATTGTGCATGGCACGAGTGAGGTTTTCGCACCGATGCTCAGCTCGGTGCTCACTACTTGTGCGGCGTTCGTACCTCTGATTTTCCTGAGCGGCATCGCCGGCGCACTGTTCTACGATCAGGCGATGGCCATAGTCATAACGCTGTTCTGTGCGCTGGCGGCGACGCTTACGGTTATTCCGGTTTATTTTTACTGGCTGTACCGCAAGCAGGAAAAATTCACTATCAATCGTTTCCTGCGGCGATTTACACTGGATGGAGTGGAGCGGTGGTATGAACGGGTGCTAAAATATTTCTTTCGCAGGCGTCAGATTATCTGGTTCGTTTTTGCTTTGGGGATCGTCGGAACGGTGACGATATTCTATACTATCGAAAAAGCGCGGTTGCCGGAGATGACTTACAGAGATATGCTGGTGAATGTCGATTGGAACGAGCGCATCACTGTGGAAGAGAACGACCGCCGTGTAGCAGAACTGGTGACGGCTATCGAGCCAATGACAAAGCAAGTTACCGAGATGGTCGGCGTGCAGCAATTCCTGCTGTCGCACACGCGCAGGACAAGCAATTCGGAGGCTATTATATATGTAAACAGCGCCGACGGGCACACGGTAGATGAGATTCGCGCAGCGGTGTCGGAATTTATCGGCGCACACTATCCGAAAGCGATTTACGGGTTCGAATCGTCGGGAAATATATTCGAGGCGGTGTTCGCCAATAGTGAGGCGAAGCTGGTGGCGCGCCTGAGACCTACGGACGGGCAAGCGCCCGATCCGCTGAAACTCAATGCCATGATCACGGCTATTGCAGGGGCATTGCCGCCGTCGGTGGAAATATCTCCCATTCCTTGGGAGGAATACATCGTATTCGCAGGGCGGCCGGAGATAATGGCGCTGTATGACGTATCTTTCAGCGAGCTGGTCGGCACGTTGCGTAATTCGCTTAACGACAACATGATGTTCACCATTATGCAGGGGCGTTTTCCGTTGCCGGTAGTGGTGGGTTATGACCGCACGAACCTTGCCGAGATTGTCGAAGAATCGTCCATAAGGCGCGCGGGGATGGATATTCCGCTCAGCACGTTTTTTGTCGAAACGCGCGGGCAGGATCTGAAATATATAGTATCGGGCGGCGAGGGCAACTTCTATCCGCTCGACCTTGACATTCCCGACCGCGATGTGCACGCGGTGCAGAATACCGTACGCAAAATAGTGCGCGACAATCCTGATTTCGAGGTTAGTTTCAGCGGCTCGTTCTTCTCGAACCGCCAGATGGTGAAAGAAGTTTCAATCGTGCTCGTTATCGCCATACTGCTGCTTTACTTCATACTTGCCGCGCAATTCGAATCGGTAGTACAACCGATAATTATACTCTCGGAACTGATACTCGATATATTTTTCACGATGTTCGCATTGTGGGCGCTGGGTATTTCGCTGAACATCATGTCGCTGATCGGGATAATAGTGACGTGCGCTATTGTGATTAACGACTCTATTTTGAAGATCGATACCATTAATAAACTGCACCGCAATGAGGGTATGGGAATTATCCGCGCAGTGATGACAGGCGGCCGTAGAAGGCTGAAACCTATTCTGATGACCTCGTTGACGACCATACTGGCCGTTTCGCCTTTGCTGGCGCGCGGCGATATGGGGTCGGATTTGCAATACCCGCTCTCGGTAGCGACAATCGTAGGTATGGCCGTAGGAACGTTCCTCAGTATTTTCTTTGTACCGCTGATTTATTACTCGGTGTACAGGAAGAAAAAATCATGAATTATCAGGGTATGTCTACACAAATTTGTCATCCCGAACGCCTGAAAGGCGAAGGGTTCTATCGCTCGCCTGACTTTGAATTTATAAACTAACGATAGATTCCTCCATGCTTTGCATGTTCGGAATGACACTTAATAATTTGTAACTTTTAAAAATGCAGCCCAAATATCATCATAAAAAGAAAATATCGCCGTTGTCGGTTATTTTGATAATGGCGGCTCTGATGATTGTGGGGGCGGCGCTGATCCCTTTGCTGCCGGTTAGGTTGCAGCCGACAGTGAGCACACAAACACTCACCGTGTCGTGCGGCTGGGGCGGCGCGTCGCCGACGATGATGGAGAACGAGGTGGTATCGAAGCTCGAAGGTATGCTGGGGCGCATAGACGGCATCACGGATATGAACTCTACGTCGGGACTCGGTAGCGGCAACGTGACGCTGACGTTCAAGGAGGGAACTAAGATGGATGCCGTGCGGTTCGAGGCGGCGTCGATAATACGGTTTTTGTACCCGAAGTTGCCGGAGGGCGTATCGTATCCGGGCATGTCGCTTTCGACCGGCGGCGACCAGCAAACGAACCAGAGGGTGCTCAGCTATTCGATAAACACCGGTCTTTCCAGTCAAGATACCAAGCGGTATATCGAGGAGAATATCGTACCCGTGCTCTCACGCATTTCAGGCGTGGGCAGTGTGAGTTACGGGGGCATACGGCCTTATGAGTACGAGATTATTGTCGATCCCGATGCGGCGTTGGCGGCGGGCGTAACGATGGGGCAGATCGCACAGGCGTTCAACGGCTTTTTCTCTGAGGCTACCATAGGTAATGTGACATATGGCAAGGATGACGAAAATGTCATACTGCTGAAAGCGCGCATGAGCAGACCCACTACCGACTTCGAGCAGATCCCGGTTATGAGCGTCGATGGGCGTATAGTACGCATCGGTGACCTGGCGACGGTGACCTATAAGCAGGTGTTGCCTACAAGCTACAACCGCATCAACGGGCTTAATGTGGTGACTGTCACTGTGATGGGCGATAAGGGGAGCAATGCGGTGGCGTTGTCGTCGCAAGTAAAGGCGACGATGGCGGAGTTGGAAAAATCGTTTCCTACGGGCTTCGCGGCAGAGGTGAACTACGATGCAGCGGATCATATAAATAAGGAACTGCGCAAGATTTTCATGCGTACGCTGATGACGTTCGTCATCCTGATGTTGTTCGTGCTGGTCGTGAGCCGTAACTGGCGCTATGTAATGATAATTTTCATTACGCTCATTGCCAATATCCTGATAGCCATCATCTTCTATTATTTGATGGGGCTGCAAATACACATCTATTCGCTGGCCGGAATCACTGTTTCGCTCGGTATGATTATCGACTCGTCGATCATTATGATCGACCATTACAGTTATTACCGCAATCTGAAAGCATATCTGGCTATACTTGCGGCGGTGACGACATCTATCGGGTCGCTGATGGTGGTATTCCTGCTGCCGGCACATCAGCAGCTGATGTTCGGCGACTTCGCGTGGATGATCATCATAAATCTTGCGGTGTCGTTGCTCATATCGCTCTTTTTTATCCCCGCGCTGCTCGACCGAATACCGTTGCGGCGCGCGATGACCGCCACGGGAATAAGAACGAAGAGAGTGATGGTGCGCCTGAGTTGCATATATATTCGGTTCATCGGGTGGGGAAAGCGGCATAAATGGATCTTCATCATGCTGTTGGTATTAGGCTTCGGCATTCCTATCCATAAGTTGCCCGCCAAGCTTAGTCCGAAGCGCGGCGAAGAAGCTACGCGCTGGATGAATGTATATAATAAAACCGTAGGAACAAAATTCTATCAGGAGAACAAAGCAATCCCTGAAAAGGTGCTGGGCGGTTCTTTCCGCCTGTTCGACAGGCGAAGACCACCCGGACGCGCCATGAACAATGAACCGGAACGAGTGAAACTCACCATACGAGGGAGCATGGTAGAGGGCAACACGGTGCATCAGCTCAACGAAATTATTCGCGGTATCGAAAACTATCTGAGCCAGTTCGACGAGATAGAGAGTTTCAGGACGAATGTTATGTCCTATGATAACTCGTTGATCGAGGTGACGTTCAAGCCGGAGCACGAAAAAGGCAGTTTCCCTTACATGCTCGATGCCAACCTGCGGCGCGAGGTGATGCGGTCGGGCGGCGCGACATGGGGCATTCACGGACTGCCGAACCTCAGCTTCAACAATAATGTTCGCGGAAGCAGCGACTATATGAGTCATCGCATAATACTCTCCGGATATAACTATGAAACGTTGCTGCGCTATGCCGAAGAACTACGCGATACCCTGGCCGAGAACCGTCGTGTGACGAACGTGGGGATTTTTGCCGGCGAGGTGCGCTGGGGCGCGGATCGCCGACGGCAGGAGTTCTTCATAGACATCGACCGCGAGCGAGCGCTGATGACGGGAGCGAATCTCAGCGGATATTTCGGACGCGTGAGCCAACTTCTGTACAGCAGCTCGCTACGGCGGCTATTTATTGACGGACGTACCGAGCAGGTGTCGCTCGCATCGTCACAGAGAAATTCATTCGACTTGTGGCACGTGGAGAACTTTCCGTTGCAAGTCGATACGGTACGTGTTAAACTCGCCGATTTCGGGACGATCGACAAGCAATTCACGGGGCTGAATATCTACAAACAAAACCAGTCATATCAGCTAACCGTGGCATTCGACTTCGTGGGATCGTGGGAGATGTCGAACCGACTGATCCGCTCGCAGGTCGAGCGTCTTAACGATGAGGTGCTTCCGATAGGCTACCTTGCCAGAGAACAAGACCATTCGGGCTGGTGGGGGCAACAGCACAAAGGAGTTAACGCACTGGTGCTGATTTTGCTCGTCATTGCGATAATTTACTGCATCAGCACCATAATATTCGAGTCGCTCATCAAGCCGCTGATAGTCATTCTGATGATACCGGTGTCGTTCATCGGTGTCTTTCTTACGTTCGGATTGTTCGGTTTTCCGTTCGACCAGGGTGGTTTTGCATCATTCATCCTTCTTTGCGGACTGGTGGTGAATGCCGGTATCTATGTGGTGAACGAGTATAATATCCTTGGGGTTCGTTATCCGTCGCGCACACCGCTCAGACTTTATATTACGGCCTACAACCGCAAGATAGTGCCTATAACGCTGACGATCATTTCGACGTTTCTGGGACTTATACCGTTCGTTGTGAACGGGCGCGGCGACGTATTCTGGTATTCGTTTGCCGTGGGTACGATGGGCGGGATGTTCTTTTCCATAATCGCTTTCCTTGTCTACCTGCCGATTTTTATGCCGTTGAAGAAGCGTAAGTAACAAAAAAATGTTGCTATATCTTGTTATATTCTTTACATTTTTTTATCTTTGTGGCTAAACAGCAATATAATCATGGATTTTTCATTGATCCGTGAGCATGTCGGGAGGATCGATTTGTCCGCTGTATAATGACCGAGAAGTCATTTACTTATCCGAAATAAAAGCGCTTGACTATGAAAAAACGTCTTCTTGCGATACTATGGTTTATCCTTATCGGCGGCGGAGTCGTCTATATTGGCAGCAACTATGGTAGCGAATTCAACCGGACGCGTCTGAGTAAACAAAGAGCGGCGGAACGGCGGGCAATCGCACAATACAAAACAGAGATATTTTCGGCGCAAAAGCTCGATTCGTTGCTTGCATCCAGCGAGTTCGTAATACTCGGCATCGGGCTGTCGGGCTGCGGTTCATGCGATAATCTGATACTTAGCCCCGTACCTGAACGCTACGGAATGCCACTCTATTTCATCAATAAGGATTACGACAATAATAACAGGCTGGTCGCGGCGGCTCTATACGCATCGAGCAATCCGACCAGCTATATACTC
>Ga0123353_10000498_pt1 | contig 48655 bp, 42 predicted proteins | sample TergutLab28metaG_3_FD_92763 | JGI IMG/M metagenome (GOLD analysis project Ga0123353, IMG submission 92763) | Labiotermes labralis P3 segment gut microbial communities from Petit-Saut dam, French Guiana - Lab288 P3 | ecosystem: Host-associated > Arthropoda: Insects > Digestive system > Gut ... | reverse complement strand
TGCGCCCGTGAAACGGGAAATCCCCAAATTTCTTGATCAACAGCCCAAAAACCTGTGCCTTGACACCTTTTCCAGGGTTTTTATGACAAGACCCGCCAGGATGGGCGGTTGTTCAGAGAGTCCCTAGCGTGCAGCCCGGCCGGGACGCTGAGTTGATTGAGCCCGCCGGCCGGGTCGGCGATTTGTCCCTGCGCGACTTGGCCGCGCTCCTCGCCGACGGGCATTTCGCCCTGCACACCGGCAGCCTGGTAACGCGCATCCGCTCCGCCTTGCCGGATGTGGCGCGCTCTATCCACGCCCTGTATGCCCATCACCCCTATTCGGTCGATCCGGATTTCGCCGATTTTCATGTCCGGATCGGCCAGCCGCGCAATCTTCGCCGCTGGTTCCGGCGGCAGGCGGAATTCGTGATCGACGGCGAACGCCCGTTCGAGCCGCTGCCGCGCGATCAGGCGCCGGCCCTGCTCGAATGGGGGCTGAATTGGTCGATTGCCGCTTCCTGCCAGCAGTGGCTGACTATTCATGCCGCCTCGCTCGAACGCAATGGCGGGGCCGTTATCCTGCCGGCCCCGCCGGGTTCCGGCAAAAGCACCCTGTGCGCGGCGCTGGCCTTGCGCGGCTGGCGTCTGCTGACGGACGAAATGAGCCTGATCGACCCGCGAACGATAGAAGCGCACGCGCTGGCGCGGCCCATCAACCTGAAAAATGCCTCCATCGACCTGATCCGCGCTTTCGCCCCCGACAGCGTCTGGGGGCCGGAAACCTACGACACGGCCAAGGGCCGGGTCACGCACCTGCGCCCGCCGCCCGCCAGCGTCGAGCGCATGCTCGAAGCGGCGGAACCACGCTGGATCGTCTTTCCGCGCTACGTCGCCGACGCCGAACCGCTACTGACGCCGCGCGGCAAGGCCACGACCTTCATCCACTTCGCGCAGAATTCCTTCAATTACAGCACCCTCGGCAGCCTTGGCTTTGCCGTTGCCGGCAATCTGGTCAGCCAGTGCGACTGCTACGACTTTACCTACAGTCGCCTGGAAGATGCCCTTGAAGTATTCGACTGGCTGGCCGAAGGAGGCGGGCGATGAAGCCGGACGGCAATTTTTCCGGCCTGGAACTGGTCGCGAGCCTGCGCCATCCCGAATGTCTGCGCGATCTGCCGCTGCGGCGCTGGGACAACCTGTTGCGCGTCGCCCGGCGGGCCAACCTGATCGGCAGGCTGGCGCTGGCCGCGCGTCAGGCCGGCCTGCTCGACGACCTGCCCGCCCCGGTGCGGACGCATCTGCAATCGGCGGAAGTCCTGACCACCCATCAGCGGGCGGCCATCGGCTGGGAAACCGGCCATCTCGCCAAAGCATTCGCCGCCGAGGAATGCCCCATTGTCCTCCTCAAAGGAGCGGCCTACGCCAGCGCCGGCCTCGCCGCCGCCAATGGCCGCCTGTTCGGCGATGTCGACATCCTCGTGCCACGCGCCGACCTCAACCGCGCCGAGGCGGCCCTCATGCTGCACGGTTGGGGCAGCGGCGGTAACGACCCCTACGATGAACGCTACTACCGCCAGTGGATGCACGAAATTCCGCCCATGATGCACCGCGGGCGCGGCACTCTCGTCGACCTGCACCACAATATCCTGCCGCCGACCGCCCGTCGCTCGCCGGATGCCGCCGCCTTGCTGGCCGCCAGCCAGCCCCTGCCGGGCACGCGCTTTCGCATCCTCTGCCCGGCCGACATGGTGATCCACAGCGCCACGCACCTGTTTTACGAAAGCGAATTGCAGAACGGTCTGCGCGACCTGTTCGACCTCGACGCCCTGCTTGGCGAATTTGCCGCCGCCAATGCCGATTTCTGGGAGCAACTGCTCGCCCGCGCCAGCGTTCTCGGCCTGGCCCTGCCGCTCTATCTGGCCTGCCGTTTTTGCCAACGCCTGCTCGGCACAGCCATTCCACCGCAAGTTCTGGCGGCGCTGGAACAAAGCGCCAACCCTGGCAGCGGCTCGCTGCGCATCCTCGACGCCATCTACTCGCACGCCCTGCTACCGGAACATCCGCTAAACCACGACGCCGCCACCGCGCTCGCGCATTTCGCGATCTACCTGCGCGGCCACGCCCTGCGCATGCCGCCCGGCCTGTTGCTGGCGCACCTGAGCCGCAAACTGTTCATGCGCCTGTTCCGCAACACCAGCCGCAGCGGCTGAAGTTCGCGCCGCGCTCTGGGTTTGGGCCGAACGCTCCGGTTTAGCGGGTTTCCAGCAACTGTTTCAGGTAAATGACCGGAATCGCGTAGCTGATGCCGGAGGGTTGGCTCAAGGCCGATTCCTTGCTGCCCTTGATGAACACCATGTTGATGATGCCGATCACTTCGCCGCTGGCGGCATCGAAGACCGGGCTGCCGCTGTTGCCGGGGTAGGCGGTGGCGTCGAGTTGAAAAATGTCGAAGGCGCCGCGCTTGATCTGGCGGATGGCTTTTTCGTTCAACTCGCGGGCGGCGTTGCCGGGCAGGGTGATCGGGGTGATCGAGGCGATCATGCCGCGATGGGTGACTGGCGAGAAGCCAAGCGCGCCGCCGATGGGGAAGCCGGTGAAACCGACCATCTGGCCTTCGCGCACGCTGTCCGAGTCGCCCAGGGCGATGGCTGGCAGGGGCGGGCCTTCAAAACGCAGGATGGCCAGGTCGCGCTCGGGGTCGCGGCGGAGCAATCGGGCCGGGCGCAGTTGCGGCTGACCGTCGCTGTCGCGGGTACGGATGACCAGGGCCGGGGCATTCGGCCCGAGGTCTTCGGGGACGACGTGGGCGTTGGTGGCGGCCAGATTGCCGTCGGCGACGACGAAGCCGGTGCCGCGCAGGGCGAATTGCGGGCTGGCTGTTTTTTGATAAGTGCCGACGACGACGATGGACGGCTTGACGCGGGCGATGCTGGCGATCATGTCGGTGGCCAGGGCCGGCAGGGCCAGGGCCAGCAGCGCTACGGCGGTGAGGCGGCGCATTTTCACAGCCGTTGCCGCGCCGCGATTTTGGGTAATTCCGGCGACGGTTCGGTAACCGCCGGATCGAAGGGATGTTCCTCGCGCTGGAAAATTTCGCGGATGCGCTGCACGTAGCCTCGGGTTTCCGGGTAGGGCGGGATGCCGCCATAGCGGTCGACGGTGCGCTCGCCGGCGTTGTAGGCCGCCGCGACCAGCGTTACGTTGCCCTCGAAATAGGCGAGCAGCCAGCGCAGGTAGGACAGTCCGCCGCGAATGTTCTGTTCCGGGTCGAAGGGCTTTTGCACCTTGAAGCGTTCGGCGGTTTCGGGAATCAGTTGCATCAGGCCCTGGGCATTTTTCGCCGAGACGGCTTGCGGATTGAAGTTGGACTCGGCGCGGATGATGGCCATCGCCAAACGCGGATAGACGCCGTATTGCGGCGCCAGCCTGAACACCAGATCCATGATCTTGCGCTGTTCCGGCGCGGCCTGAGCGATGATGTCCCGGCCATCGGTATCGTACAGGCAGGGCGGCGCTTGTTCGCCCGCTTCGCCGACCTGGCGCAACATTCGGGCCGCCAGAGCGTCGCCCTGCCTGGCCGCCATGGTGAAGAACCAGGCGGCGGTTGCGTCGTCGCGGGGCAGGCCGCGGCCGTTGGCATACATCCAGCCGAGATTGTACTGGGCGATCATGTCGCCGAGCCGGGCCGCTTCGCAGTACAGCACGGCGGCTTTGGCCGGATCGCGCGGCACGCCATTGCCGTGCTCGAATTGCTGCGCTTCCTCGCGCAAGGCTGCCGCCTTGTTGGCCGGCCCGGCGGCGGCCGGGAAAGCGCCGACGAGCGCCAGGATGATCAGCGCTCCGGTCAGGCAAGAGATTGTGCGGTTCGCGCGCGGCATGGCTGTTCCGTGGAATGAATGGGCGCGGCGGCTGGCTTGGCCGCTCGCTCAAAGCTCCTTCTGCATGCGGGCGACCTCGGTCTGCAAGGGGAACTTGTCACCCAGCTTGGCGAGGGCTTCCAGTTCCTTGCGGGCGGCTTCCTTCTGGCCGTTCTTCACCAGCACCTTGGCCAGATTGAACTGGATCGGCGCGCTCTGCGGCGCCAGTTCGAGCGCCTTGCGCAGCAGTTCGATGGCCTTGGCGTCCTCGCCCTGGTCGGCCAGCAGCATGGCCAGCGTGTCCATGAAGGGCGGCTGGTTGGGCGCCAGACGATTGGCTTTTTCGGCATATTCAAGCGCCTTGGGCGACTTCAACTGGCCGGCAACCCAGGCCAGGTTGTTGAGCGCCAGCGGGTTGTCTGGCTGGAGATCGAGGACGGTCTGATAAAGCTTGCTCGCCTGCTCGTACTGCCTGCCGGTGACAGCGAGGTCGCCCTGGTACATGAGCATGCCGGCGTCCTTGGGGTGCTCCTTGTTCCAGGCGGCCGCCCAGCGCTCGGCCTCGGCCTTGTCGCCGGCGGCGTTGAGGACGCTGTGCAGATTGATCGCCAGTTCGGTCGACGGCTGCAATTTGAGGCCGCGCCGATAGGCGGCCGCCGCTTCTGGCCAGGCTTTGAGCGTGGCCTGGATGTCGCCTTCGAACTTGAAGCCGATCGCCTCGCCGGGGCGCTGTTGCTGGATCTGCCGGGCGATGGCAAGCGCTTCGCCGCTTTGTTTTTCTCCCAGGGCCATGAAAATCTGGACGCGTTGGGCTTCCACCAGATCGGGCTTGATCTCCAGCGCCTTCTTCAGGTGTTTGGCGGCTTCCGGGCGGTTTTTCGCCGCCATGTGCAGGTCGGCGAGGCGCATGTCGGCCAGCGGCGAGGCCGGCTGCAAGCTGGCCATTTTGCCGTAGGTGATTATGGCCTGATTGCTGTCGCCGGCCAGTTGCTGGCAGCGGCCCAGCGCGTCGAGCAGTTCGGGATTGTCGGGAATGGCCGCCACGGCTTCCTGGGCTGTGGCCAGGGCTTTCTTGTTGTCCTTGGCTTTCAGGTGATGGCGGATCAGGATCACGCGCGGCGCGCTGTCCTGCGGATTGGCGCTGATCGCCTTGGCGATCAATTTGGCCACCTCGTCTTGGCTGGCGCCATCACGGGCGCGCAACTCGGCTTGGGCGAGCAGGGCCAGGACATGGCGGGGATCGGCGGCCAGCACCGCATCGAATCGCTTCTTCGCATCGTCGGGCTTGTTCTCCGCCATGTCGAGCGCCGCCAGGCTGGCGGTAGCCGGGAAATAGGTCGGATTGAGGATGAGCGCCTGTTCGAAGCTATGGCGGGCGCCAGCGACATCCTTCTTGGCCAGTTGCGCTTGCGCCAGCAGGTTGTAAGTGGCCGGGTTGTCGGGCTGTTTCTTTTGCAGCGCCGCGATGGCTTGCATCGCCTTGTCGAATTGCCGGGCGCGCATATGGCTGGCGATCAGCGCCAGGTCGGCGCTGACGCCCTTGTCCGCCGCGGCGATGTCTTCCAGTTCGTCGAGGGCGCCACCCTTGCCTTGGGCCAGATGGGCAATGGCAAGCGAGGTCTTGCGGGCGGCATTGTCTGGATCGAGTTTGGCGGCCTTGGCAAAATAGCTTGCCGCCTGCTCGGCATCGCCATTTTGCAGGTAGGTTTCGCCGGCCAGCGCCAGCATCATCGGGTCGTTGTCGATCTTGCCCAGAATCGGTTGCAGGGTTTGCTGCGCCTTGGCCATCTGGCCCGAGCGCAGGTAGGTGGAAACGAGCAGATAGCGGGCCAGTTGCAGATCCGGCATGTGCGCCAGGGCCTTGGCGAGATGCGTTTCCGCCTGAGCATAGGCGCGTAACTGGAATTCGACCGCGCCGGCCAGTTGCTCGATATTCGGGTTGTTCGTCGCGACTTTCAGCAAGGGCTGCATGATGTCGCGGGCGGCTTTGAAGTCGCCGCGCTGATAAGCCAGTTGCGCCGAGAGATAGTGCGTTTGCGGATGATCCGGCACGATTTTCTTCAGCGCTTCGATTTGTACCGCCGCTTCATCATTTTTTTTCTGCTTGAGCAGGATTGTCACGATGGCCGCGTGGGCAGGCAGGAAATCCGGTTTGGCGGCGATGGCTTCGCGGTAGCGGGCGATGGCGCCATCGAGATCATTCCGGGCGGCGCGCAGCGAACCGGAGAACAGGCGCGCCTCCGGATTTTCCGGGTGGGCGGCGATGATGCTGTCGATGATGGCGCTGGCGCCCTCCAGATCGCCCTGGCTGGCCTTGATCCGGGCCGTGGCCAACTGGGCCGGCGCGTAATCCGGCTTGGCGGCCAGCGCGGCGGCCAGTTCGCTTTCCGCCAGTTGGCTCTTGCCCTGGAGCGTCAGCGCCTGGCTCAGGCTGGTCTTGAGGTTGGCTTGGGCTTCATTGTCGCTCAATTCGGTCTTGCCGAATTCGTCGCTCAGTTTTCCGGCCTGACCGGAGGCGAGCAGCGCCCTGGCCAGCAACGGAACAGTCTGGTCGCTGGCGAACTGGAGATCAAGCGCCTTGCGCAATTCGACCTCGGCGCCGGTCGCGTCGCCGCCCTCAAGCAGCGCCTTGCCGAGCAGGAAGCGGGCCTCGCCGAGATTGGGATTGGCCTGCAAGGCATTTTTCAACTGGATGACGGCGGCCTTGCTGTCATGCTTGGCGAGATACTCCTTGCTCGAAGCGAGTAGTTGTTCCGGGCTGTCGCCGCCGCAGGCGCTGAGAAACATGGCCAAGAGGGAGGCGGCGATAAGTGGGGACGGTTTTTTCATGATTGCCTTGATGAGGAGTGGGTTCGATGAGGAGCGGGTTATTTGAGGCCCAGCCGGTGCATCAGGTCATACAAGGTCGGCCGGCTGATGCCGAGGATTTCGGCGGCCCTGACCAAGTTGCCATTGGCCCGGCCGAGGGCGATGACCAGCGCATTGCGCTCTGCTTCGTCGCGGATTGTGCGCAGGTTGATGAATTCGGACTGGTTGTCGGGATCGAGTTCCAGTCCGATATCGTCGCGCGTGATCTGGTTGCCATCGGCCATGATCACCGCGCGTTTGATGCAGTTTTCCAGTTCGCGCACATTGCCTGGCCAACTGTGCGCTTCGATGGCCCGGATCGCGTCTTCGCTCAAGCTAGGGCACTTGTGTTCGTTGGCGAAGCGGCGGACGAAGGCATGGGCGAGCAGGGCGGCGTCGCCCTGGCGGGCGCGTAGCGGCGGAATATTGATGACGATCTCGGCGAGGCGATAGTAGAGATCCTCGCGGAAGCGCCCTTCGCTGATCAGCGCTTTCAAATCCTGATGCGTGGCGCAGACGATGCGCACATCGACGGGAATTTCCTGACGGCCGCCAAGACGCTCGACCACTCTTTCCTGCAGGAAACGCAGCAGCTTGGCCTGCAAGGCAAGTGGCAGGTCGCCGATTTCGTCGAGCATCAGCGTGCCGCCGTCGGCGCTCTCGATTTTTCCCGGCGTGGTCTTGGCGGCGCCGGTGAAAGCGCCTTTTTCGTAGCCAAACAATTCGCTTTCCAGCAGATTGTCGGGAATCGCCGCGCAATTGATCGCCACGAAGCGTTCGCTCTTGCGCGGCGACGCCTCATGCAGCCCGCGGGCGAGGATTTCCTTGCCGGTGCCGCTGTCGCCGAGCAGCAGCACCGTGGCATTGCTGCTGGCGACTTTCTCGACGGTGCGGCAGATGCGCAGCATGTCCGCGTCGCGCGTCAGCAGGCCGGCCAGAGCTGGCGGATGCTGGGCGGCTTGCAGGCGGCGGTTTTCCTGTTGCAGGTCGTACAGGCGGAAGGCGCGCTCGATGGTCAGGGCGAGCAATTCCGGCTCGAATGGCTTGGCGAAGAAATCGTAGGCGCCGAGGCCGATGGCGCGCAGCGCGTTGGCCCGGTCGTTCTGGCCGGTGAGGACGATGATCTTGGTGTCGGGCGCAATCGCCAGGGTCTGTTCGAGCAGGCGAAAGCCTTCGGAAACGGAATCGGCATCCGGCGGCAGGCCGAGATCCATGGTCACCACCGCCGGCCTGTGGCGGTGGATCTGGCTGAGCGCGCTGTCGCGGTCGCTGGCGGTGATCGCCTCATACTGGTCGAACGACCAGCGCAACTGCTTCTGCAAGGCCGGATCGTCCTCGACGATCAGCAGGGGGCGCGGTTTTTCCGTCGTCACGCGACTTCCTTTTCACGCAAATCGGATTCGGTATTCATCTCGAACAACGGCAGCAGCACGGTGATTCGCGTCCCGACGCCGGGTTCGCTATCCACACGCATGTCGCCGCCCAGTTCGTGAATGTACTGCAAACTCTCGTAAGCGCCGATTCCCATGCCGGCCTGCTTGGTGCTTTGGAAGGGCTTGAACAGGCGTTCGCGGATGAATTCGGCGGTCATGCCGTGGCCGGTGTCGCCGACTTCCAGCGCCGCCCGGTCGCCTCGGCGTTCCAGGCTGACCGTCACGCGGCCGGACGGATCGGTGGCATCCAGCGCATTTTGCACGAGATGGCCGATGACCCGTTCCAGCCGTTCCGCGTGGCCGCGCGTGGCCAGTTTCTGCTGCAATTGCACTTCGACCGTCCTGCCCTGGGCCGCCTTTTCCCGGCCGATGCGTTCAATGACCTCGGCAAGGCTGACGCCGCAGGCGCTGCCCGGGGGCGTGGCGCCTTCGCGCAATTGCATCATCAATTGCCGCATGCGTTCGACCGAATGCGCGACGGTCATCAGCATGTCCTCCTGGAATTCCGGTTTGTCGCGGTGGCGTTCGGCGTTTTTCAGCAGCAGCGACAACTGGGTGACGATGTTCTTCAGGTCATGCACGACGAAGGCCGACATCCGGTTGAAGGCATCGAATTTGCGCGCTTCGAGCAGGGCTTCGGTAGCCTGCATGTTGGCCAGGAAACTGGCGGCCTGACAGCCGGCGGTGCGCAGCAGGTCGTTGACTTCCCAATTGACGTCGATCGGCGTGCGCGAACTGGTCAGGATGACGAAACCGATCATCTGGCTGCCGGCCATCAGTGGGACGATCAGCCAGGCATTGGGCAGGGTCGACAACCAGAGCGGAATTTCCAGTTCGCTGTAACGGCCCGGGTGACTGCGGTGTTCTTCGAGATTGATGACCCAGCCGCTGGCGATCAGGAAGCGCAGCAGCGACGATTCCGGCGCTTCCGCCTGCTCGTTGGCCGGAATGTTCCAGCGCGCGGTCTGGCGATAGCTCTCCTGTCCCGCTTCGCGCAGCCACAGGCCGCCGCCCGGGCTTTCGACCATCGCCGCCAGGCCGCGGATTACCTGCTGGCCCATGGCCTGTGGTGACTCCTGGACAGCCAGGGTATGCGTGAAGCGCAGCCATTCCTCGCGATAGTCGTAGCGGTAGCGGAAAAAATGCTTGCCGATCAGCACCCGCAGTTTCGCCCGTATCGAGCCGGAAACCGCCAACACGCCGAGGCCGAGCATGGCGGCGAAAAGCAGCGCCAGTTGCAGCGCCCGCCCCCAGTCGCCGCCGAAATAGCGGACGTAATAACCGACGCCGGCCATGAACAGCAGATACAGCCCGATCATCAACAGGCTGGCGGAATGAAAGGCAAGCCGGTGCGAAAGGCGGATCTTGGCCTTCCAGTCACGGCTGCGCAGCGATGCCAGCAGCAGCAGGGGAACGGTCAGGGCATGGACGAAACCGCGCGCGGCGAAAGCGTCCTGATCGAACTGGTTGAACATCAGGGCTTCGGAAAAGAGATAGATGTCGAACACGAACTGCCCGCCGAGAGCGAGGCAAAGCGGTTTGATGTTCCATACGGCGTCGTCGGCGACGCTGCGAAACAGTTGCTCGACCAGAATCAGGCCGAGCACCGGCATGGTCAGGGCGAGGAAAAGGGCGGTACGCAGCCAGCTTTCGCCGGCCAGGAACCCGAAAAAGGACGACAGTTGCCACAGTAGTCCGCCGAGGATGCTCAGCCAGCAGGCCGGAACCAGCCAGCCGGGGAGCGCCGTGTTCTTGCCCTGCACGCTCTCCGGCGTCAGCAGCAGGATGAGAAAGACGAACCAGGCGCCGTGGCGCAGCACGTCGCCAAGCGACGAGGCGGAAAGAACCGTCGGGTGGCCGGTGGCGAAACCCGTCCACGATAGCCAAGCCCACAGCAGCGAACAGGCAATGCTGGCGGCGAGCGCTCTGGCGCGCCGCCCCGATTGCCAAGGCGGGCCGAGAACCAGTAGATAGGCCGCAAGCAGCGTATATGCGCCGGCGGCAATGCCGAAGCTCCAGACGACCAGCGGTGCTGCCGAGTCGATATCCATGCGCAGAGTGCCTGTCGCTCGTTGGGGGCGGGGGAATTAGTGAGCGCCCTTGCCGGTGAGCACGACGCCGACGGTTTCAAAGAGGATCATGAGGTCGAGGAACAGGGAATGGTTTTTCACATAGTAAAGGTCGTACTGTAGCTTTTCCGCCGAATCCTCGGTGGTTGCGCCATAGTGGTAGCGCACCTGGGCCCAGCCGGTAAGACCGGGCTTGACGCTGTGGCGCACGGCGTAAAAGGGGATTTCCCGGGTCAGTTGGTCGACGAAGAAAGGACGTTCGGGGCGCGGCCCGACCAGACCCATGTCGCCCTTGAGCACGTTGAACAATTGCGGCAATTCGTCGATGCGCAGCTTGCGGATGATCTTGCCGACGCGCGTCGTGCGGTCGTCGTTCTTGCTGGCCCAGACAGGCTTGCCGTCCTTCTCGGCGTCGCGGCGCATGCTGCGGAATTTGATGACCTTGAACAAGCGACCATTGAGGCCGACGCGCTCCTGGCAATAGAAAACCGGAAAACCGTTTTCGCCGACGATGGCCAGGGCGGCGATCAGCATGATCGGCAGGGAGACGAGCAGCAGAAGCGTGGCGCAAACGATGTCGAACAGCCGTTTGACGACGGTGCGCAGCGTGCCTTGGCTGAAGCCGTCGCCAAAAATCAGCCAGCCGGCGTAAAGCGATTCGAGGCGGATCTGGCCGAGGGTCTGTTCGAAATGGCTGGCCAGATCGAGCACACGGGTGCCCTGCAAGCGGCAATCGAGCAATTCGCGCAGCGGTATCGCCCCGCCGCGGCGCTCGGTTACGGCCACCACGATCTCGTCGGCCTTCATTTCCTGCGCGGTTTCGGCCAGCGAACGGCCGGTGGCGATCACGGCATCGGCCGGCACTGCCAGGTGCTCCTCGTTGGGCGCGGGGAAGAAACCGATAATTTTCGCCGACGGATCGGATCGGTCCAGCGCCTCCTTGATCGCCAGCGCCCTGGCACCGGTGCCCAGGACCATGATGCGGCGCGTCAGGATACCGCTGGCCGCGGTCTGTCGGGCGCCAATGCGGGCGGCCAGCATGCCGAATACCGCCGACATCGCGGACAGTTCCATGAAATCGCGGCTGATGCCGGTTAGCGGCAGCAGAGCGTAAATGCCATAGGCGACGGGAACGGCCAGATACAGCGAAAGCACAGCCCGAGCACGGGTTTCCAGCGGCGTGCGGTTGCTCAGGCGGCGGTAGAAGCCGAGCCAAGCATTGATGAACAGCATGGCAGCGGCCAGTAGCACGGCAAAGAGCAGAATTTGCTGGTGATCGACCGGCAGACCGTTGTGTACCCACATCATGGCGATCACGATGCCGACAATCACGAAAGAGAAGTCGAACAGCATTTGCACCAGCGATTGCCAGCGTACCCAGTGATTGAACAGCTTGAACATGATCGATTACCGTTTCCTGACTGTTTGGGGTAAAGCGCCGCAAATCCCGCGCGGCGAGTGGCCATTGATGCGAAATAGCGGAGCCTGGCAATTTTACTGTCACTGCCACGTATCTCCGCATATCGAACGTATTCTAGGAAGGGCGGCGAATCGTGCCTGTGCGGTATTTCACGAAGGCCGGCAGGTTGGACAAGCCGCGTAGCGGCGCCGTCCGAGCATGACCCGAAACGGCGTCTACACCAGCGCCTCAATCACCGCCGGGTGGCCGAGGAAAGCCTGCGGGCTGGCGCTGGCGCCGTAGGCGCCGCTCTGGAAAATGACCACCAGATCGCCCGGCTGCGCCGCGGGTAGATCCATGCTTTCGGCCAGCAGATCGAGCGGGGTGCACAACGGGCCGACGACCGAGGCGATTTCCCGTTCCGCCGCATTCATCCGGTTGCCGATGGCGACCGGATAATTCTTGCGCAGCACCTGGCCGAAATTGCCGGAAGCCGACAGATGATGGTTGAGGCCGCCGTCGACGACGAGAAACACCCGGTCGCGCGATATCTTGCGGTCGATGATTCGCGTCACGTAAATGCCGGCCTCGCCGACCAGATAGCGGCCGAGTTCGATGACCAGTTCGGCCTGTGGCATCTCGGCGGCGGCGCGGGCCGCCAGTTCGGCCAGGTTGGCGCCGATCGGCGCCAGATCGAGGCGCTGCTCGCCGGGGAAATAGGGAATGCCGAAACCGCCGCCGAGATTGAGGCAGCGCACCGGGGCGGGCGCATGGTCGGCCAAGCGCCGCGCCAGCGCCCAGGATTGCTGTTGCGCTTCGCAAATCGCTTCGGCCCTCAGGTTTTGCGAGCCGGCGAACAGGTGGAAGCCCTCGAATTGCAAGCCGGCGGCGCCGATTTCCTTGAGCAGCCGCGGCGCCTCCTCGGCATCGACGCCGAATTGCTTGGCGCCGCCGCCCATTTTCATGCCCGAGCCTTTCAGCTCGAAATCCGGATTGACCCGCAGCGCGACCCGCGCCGGCACGCCGAGTTCCGCCGAGACGGCGGCGAGAATGCCGACTTCGCGGCAGGATTCGAGATTGACCAGCACCCCGGCCGCCACCGCCTGACGCAACTCGCCGTCGCGCTTGCCGGGGCCGGCGAAGCTGATCTCGCGCGCAATGGCGCCGGTGTCGAGAGCAATTTTCAACTCGCCGGCCGATGCCACGTCGATGCCATCGACCAGGCCGGCCATCAAGCCGACCAGCGCCGGCATCGGATTGGCCTTCATGGCGTAATGCAGCCTGACCGCCGCCGGCAGCGCTGCCCGCAGTTCCGCCACGCGCCTGGCGAGCAGGCCGCGGTCGTAAACGTAGAAGGGCGTCTGGCTGATGCGCGCGGCCAGTCGTTCGAGCGGCTGGCCGGCGATCAGCAATTGCCCGCCGGCGATGGCGAACTGTGTCATCGGGGCATGAGTGGGCAGGGCGGGCGCGTTGGGCTGGGACATGGTCGTTTCCTGTGCTGGCCGGGGATGAATTCCGCTACGGATGCGATTGTAGGCGAGGCGGCGCGCAATGTCCTCGCGCCCTGAGGGGGCGCGACGTGGCGGGATAAGGCGTTTTCGGATAACCTGCGGCCTTTCTGTCACCTGCTTTTGGAAGATTTGCAATGATGACGCCGCTCCGCATCGATCTGGCCCCGGACGAGATTCCGACCCACTGGTACAACATCGTCGCCGACATGCCCAATCGGCCGTCGCCGCCGCTCGGGCCGGATGGCCTGCCGGTATCGGCGGCGGCGATGGGGGCGATTTTCCCCGGCCCGATTCTGGAACAGGAGATGAGCGCCGCGCGCTGGATTCCGATTCCTGACGAGGTGCGGCAGATTTACGCGCAGTGGCGGCCGGCGCCGCTGATTCGGGCGCTGCGTCTGGAACAGATGCTGGGTACGCCGGCCAAAATTTTCTTCAAGTACGAGGGCGTTTCGCCGGCTGGTTCGCACAAGCCCAATTCGGCGGTGCCGCAGGCTTATTTCAACAAGCTGGCCGGGACGAAGCGCCTGACTACCGAGACGGGCGCCGGCCAGTGGGGTTCGTCGATTGCCTATGCCGGCCAGATGTTCGGCCTGCCGGTGCGTGTTTTCATGGTCAAGGTCAGTTATCAGCAAAAGCCTTTCCGCCGCTCGACGATGCAGACCTGGGGCGCCGAGGTTTTCGCCAGCCCGAGCGATCTGACCCAGGCCGGCCGCGCCGCGCTGGCCGCCGATCCGGCCTGCCAGGGTTCGCTCGGACTGGCGATTTCGGAGGCGGTCGAGGAGGCGGCGGCCGATCCGCAGACCTGCTACACCCTCGGCTCGGTGCTCAATCATGTGTTGCTGCATCAGACGGTGATCGGGCAGGAGGCGAAAAAGCAGTTCGAGAAAATCGGCCTTTACCCGGACGTGATTTTCGGCCCCTGCGGCGGCGGTTCCAGCTTCGGCGGCATCGCCTTTCCCTTTCTCGCCGACAAGGCGGCGGGTGACAAGCGGGCGGCGGGGCTACGCTGCGTCGCCGTCGAGCCGACTTCCTGCCCGACGCTGACCAAGGGGGCTTATACCTACGATTACGGCGACGCTTCCGGCTATACGCCGATCATGAAAATGTACACCCTCGGCCACGATTTCATGCCGCCCGGCATCCACGCCGGCGGCCTGCGCTACCACGGCGATTCGCCGCTGGTTTCGCAACTGTTCCACGAAAAGCTGCTGCAAGCGGTGGCCGTGCCGCAGGTCGCCACCTTCGAGGCCGGCGTGCAGTTCGCCCGCGCCGAGGGCATCCTGCCGGCGCCGGAAGCCTGCCACGCCATCCGCGCCGCCATCGACGAGGCGCTGCGCTGCAAGGCGACCGGCGAAGCCAAGACCATCCTCTTCTGCCTGACCGGCCACGGCCATTTCGACATGGCTTCCTACGACCGCTACTTCTCCGGCCAGTTGGAAGATTACGATTACCCGGCCGAGGCCATCGCCGAATCGCTGAAGCATCTGCCCCAAGTCGGCTGACGTCGTGCGTATCCTGGTTTTCCTGCTCGCTTTTGCCAATCTGCTGTTCTACGCCTTCAGCAAGGATTACCTCGGCGCGCCGGAACGACCGGATTCCGGGCGTCTGGCCCGGCAGGTGCAGCCCGACAGCCTGCGCATCGTCTCGCGTGGCGAGGAACCGCCCCTGCCGGCGGCCAGCGGGCGTCAGGAAGAAACCACGCCGGCAACCATGCCGGCAACCACGCCAACAGTGGCGGCCGACGGCGGCGCCCGGATCTGCCTGTTCTGGGAGCATCTGCCGGCAGCCGAGGCCGACCGCCTCACTTCGCTGCTCGCTGCCCGCTTTCCGGCCTTCACGCTGAAGCGGACGGACGGCGGCGAGAATGGCGGCTGGTGGATCTACATTCCGCCGCTGACGAACAAGGCCGAGGCTGACAAGAAAGCGGGCGAGCTGCGCCAACTGGGCGTCGCCGATTATTTCATCGTGCCGGACGGCCCCAACCGCTTCGCCATTTCGCTCGGCGTCTATTCCAGCGAGAAGGGCGGCCGGGATCGCCTTGCCGAGTTGAAGAATCAGGGCGTGCGTTCCGCCCGGCTAATGGCGCGGCCCGGCAAGGACGGCACGCTGGCCTTGCAGGTCGAGGGGCCGGCGGCGGAGCAGCCGGCGCTGCTCGGCGCCCTGAGCGGCGGTCTGGCCAGGCCGGCGGCGCGGAACTGTCCGTGAGCGCTTGCGTCGTCTGCCTGACTGGCGGCATCGGCAGCGGCAAGAGCCGCATCGCCGATCTGTTCGTCGAGCGCGGCGCGGCGCTGGTCGATACCGATGCCATCGCCCGCGAACTGACCGGGCCGGGCGGCGCGGCGATGCCGGCGCTGCTGGCCGAATTCGGGGAAGAAGCCGCCGACGCGAGCGGGGCGCTCGACCGCGCCGCGATGCGCCGGCTAGCCTTCGCCGACCCGGAGCGTCGCCGCCGCCTGGAAAGCATCCTGCATCCGTTGATCCGGGAAGAAGCGGCCCGCCGCTGCGCGGCCGCGACGGCGCCCTACGTCATTCTCGCCGTGCCGCTACTGGTCGAGAGCGGCGGCTATCGCGATCGTTGCCGGCGCATCCTGGTTGTCGATTGCCCGGAGGCAACGCAAATCGCCCGCGTCATGGTCCGCGACGGCTGCGACGAAGCCGCCGTGCGCGCCATCATGGCCACCCAGGCGACACGGGCCGAGCGCCTGGCCACGGCGGACGACGTCATCGTCAATGACGGCGATTTTTCCGCCCTGGCGGCGCAGGTCGACGCGCTGCATCGGCAATATTTGCAACTTTCAGCAACGGCGTTTCAAGTAAACTCTTGAGGTTTGCTTGTAAATGTCTCAAAATTAGTAAAAATTTGCATTCTCGGACATCGGCAGCGTGATCACATACGAGTATCCGTTTAACGAGCGCATCCGCACGCTGTTGCGTCTGGAGGATCTGTTCGAGAAGATGGCGCATTTCACGCGCGGCGATGCTTCTCTCGAACATCACGCGGCGCTGATTACCCTGTTCGAGATCCTTGATGTCGCCGGTCGCGCCGATCTCAAAATGGATCTCATCCAGGAACTCGAACGGCAGCGGCAGACTTTGCTGGCCTATCGCAACAATCCCGACATTTCCGAAGAGGCGCTGTCTGACGCCCTTTACGAGATCGAGCAGGCCTCAGCGGCGTTGCTGGCAATGAGTGGCAAACTGGGCCAGCACCTGCGCGAGAACGACTGGCTGATGAACATCAAGAGTCGCGCCGCGATCCCCGGCGGCCTGTGCGAATTCGATTCGCCCTCCTATTACTGGTGGCTGCATCGCGCTCCCGAGATCCGGCGCGAGGCGCTCGAAGGCTGGGTCGGCTCGATGAAACCGATGCACGCCGCCGCCGCCATCGTGCTGCGCCTGTTGCGTTCGAGCGGCCAGCCCCGGAACCACACCGCCGTCGCCGGTCACTTCCAGCTCAATCTGGGCGGCACGGCGGCGCAGATGGTGCGCGTCTCGGTGGCCGAAGAGCAACAGGCGATTCCGGAAGTCAGCGCTAACCGCTACTTCCTCAACATCCGCTTTACCAAGCCGCCGCAGCGCGAAATCAAGGCGCGCGGCTGCGAGTGCGATGTTTCCTTCGATCTGACCTTCTGCAACCTTTGATGGCCGGCGTGCGCAAAGTCCGTTGCCCGCAATGCGGCGGCGAAGCCCTGTGGGCGCCCGAAAACCCGTGGCGTCCATTCTGCTCCGAACGCTGCAAACAGATTGACCTCGGCGCCTGGGCCAGCGACGCCTACCGCGTCCCGGCGCAAGGTGAACCGGGCGAAGCGGACGGCGAATGGCCGCCGCTTAGTAGGGGCGAATAATTATTCGCCCCTACCTGAATCAGCGCAGCGCCGTAGGCTGGGATGGAACGAAGTGGAATCCCAGCTTCAATCGCTGGGATTGCGCTACGCTTCATCCCAGCCTACCAACTGGACAATTACCAGCCGCGCATCAGCGCGATGCCGTGCGCGCCCGCCGCCTGGGCCGTGGCCAGCATGTCCGGGCGCAGGCCGCCGAGGGCGAAGAGGGGCAGGGTGTTGCCGGCGCTGCGGCGGCTGAATTCCTCCCAGCCGAGGCCGGGGTTTTCCGGGTGGCTTGGCGTCGGCAGCACCGGGCCGAGCAGGGCGTAGTCCAGTTGCAATTCGCCGGCCCGGGCGATTTCGCCGGCATCGTGGCAGGAAGCGCCGACCCAGGCGAAATCGGGACGGATGGCGCAGGCGGCCAATGCCGACGATGACAGGTGCAGGCCGTCGGCGCCGATGCGGCGGGCGAGGTCGGCATCGTCATTGACGACGAGCAGGGCGCCGGCTTCATGGGCCAGGCGCGCCACGGCCTCGGCGAAACGGCGGCGCTCTGCCGGCGGCAATCCCTTGTCGCGCAACTGGATCAGACGCAGGCCGGCGGCGAGCGCTGCTTGCAGGCGCTGCAACTGGCCTTCGACGCCTTCGATTTCGGCGCAGGTGATGGCCATGGTCGTCGGCAGGCCGAGCGCCTTGAGGATGGGATCGTTGGCCGGCAGGATGGGCGTGACGGATGCTGGCGCGCCGCATTCTTGCCATTTCACCGCAGCGTGTTCGAGCGGCGCGCTGACGCCGATTTCGCCCTCCCAGGCGGTGACGCGCCAGAAATGCAGGCGCACCGTCGCGTGCGGGTAGGTGAATTGCCGGGTCAACCAGGGCGCGCAGGCGGTGACGGCGATGCCCAGTTCTTCTTGCAATTCGCGGACGAGGGCGGCGCGCACGCTTTCCCCGGTCTCCACCTTGCCGCCGGGAAATTCCCAGTACCCGGCGTAGACCTTGCCGGTTGGCCGCTGGGCGAGGAGGAATTCGTGACTTGCCTCCCCTCTCCACTCCGTGGAGAGGGGGCGGGGGTGAGACCCCGCTTCGCGCAGCAGCACGGCGGCGGCGACGTCGACGATGGGGGTCAAGATTTTTTGCGCCTGGCTGTCCGCCCGGCAAAGTCGCGGGCGAATTGCCAGGCTACCCGGCCCGAGCGCGAGCCGCGCCCGAGCGCCCAGTTGAGCGCATCGCGCTCGCTGGCGGCGATACTGGCCGCGTCGACGCCGAAATGGCGCAGCCAGTGCCGGGCGATGCCGAGGTAGTCCTCCTGGCTGAAGGGGTAGAAGGAAATCCACAGGCCGAAACGCTCGGAGAGGGAGATTTTTTCCTCGGTCGCCTCGCCGGGATGGATTTCGTCGCTGCCTTGGGTGGCTTCCAGATTTTCCGAAAAATATTCCGGCATCAGGTGGCGGCGGTTGGAAGTGGCGTAAATCAGCACATTGTCCGGCGGCGCCGTGACCGAGCCGTCGAGCACCGATTTCAGCGCCTTGTAGGCGGTTTCGCCGGCCTCGAAGGAGAGATCGTCGCAGAAAATGATGAAGCGTTCCGGGCGCTCGGCGACCAGATCGACGATATCGGCGAGATCGAGCAGATCGTCCTTGTCCACTTCGATCAGGCGCAGTTTTTTGCCCGCATATTCATTGAACACCGCCTTCACCAGCGAGGATTTGCCGCAGCCGCGGGCGCCGGTCAGCAGCACGTTGTTGGCCGGCTGGCCGGCGACGAACTGGCGGGTGTTGGCAGCGATGCGTTCTTTCTGGTCGTCGATGTGTTCGAGATCGGCGAGACGGATCGGGTGCGGCCGGCGCACTGGCTGCAAATGGCCGCGCCCTTGCCGCTGGCGCCAGCGGAAAGCGGTCGCGCTCTGCCAGTCGGGCGGCTCGGGGCGGGGCGGCAGGGCGGCTTCGAGCCGGTCGAGAACGGCCTCGGCGCGAGCCAGCAGGCGTTCGAGCGGGAGGGTGGCGAGCATCGGGCAGGTATACTTTGAGCGAAACCATAAACTTTAACGAAAGCCATGCCCTTCATACAAGCCATCCGCATCCTTGCCCTGCTGCTGCTCGCCGGCTGTTCCACGCTGCCGCCGGAAGCGGTGGCGCCATCTTGCCCGCCGTGCGCCGCCTGCCCGGCTTGTCCGGAGCCGGAAGCGCCGCCGGCCGTACCGCCGCCGTTTTCGCGCGCCCTGCAAGCCGCCGACTGGAGCGATCTGCCGGGTTGGAACGACGACGACGTGGCTGCCGCCTGGCCGGCCTTCCTGCAATCCTGCCGTGGCCTGGCCGGGCGGGCGCACGGCGCGGCGTGGAAGCGTGTCTGCGATCTCGCCCGCGAGGCTGGCGAGCAGGCCGGGTTCGATGCCCGCGCCTTTTTTCAGGACAATCTGCGCCCTTACGCCATCGTCGCTGGCGATGGCAACGACAGTGGCATGATTACCGGCTATTACGAGCCGCTGCTGCGCGGCAGCCGCCAGCGCGCCAAGGGCTTCGAGCAGCCGGTGCTGGGCGTGCCCGACGATCTGCTCAATATCGACCTGGCGGCGGTTTTTCCCGAACTCAAGGACAAGCGCGTGCGCGGCCGCCTCGACGGCAGGCGCGTGCTGCCGTACTGGACGCGGGCCGAGATCGTCAGCCGCGGTGAGGCCATTCCGGCCCGCGTGCTGCTTTACGTGGACGATGCCGTCGAACTGTTCTTCCTGCATGTGCAGGGTTCCGGGCGGGTGCGTCTGGCCGACGGCAGCATGGTGCGCCTCAATTACGCCGACCAGAACGGCCACGCCTACCAGTCGATCGGCCGCCTGCTGGTCGCTCGTGGCGAGTTGAAGCTGGAGGAAGCCTCGATGCAGGGCATCCAGGTCTGGGCGCGGGCCAATCCGGGGCGCCTCGATGAACTGCTGAACAGCAATCCGAGCTATGTCTTTTTCCGCGAAATACCGGATAACGAGGACGGCCCGCCCGGCGCTCTCGGCGTGCCGTTGAGCGCCGGCCGCAGCATTGCCGTCGATCCGCGCTCGGTGCCGCTCGGCGCGCCGGTGTTCCTGAGCACGACGCAGCCCAATTCGGCGGAAGCGCTGAATCGCCTGATGCTGGCCCAGGACACCGGCGGCGCGATCAAGGGCGCGGTGCGCGCCGATTTTTTCTGGGGTTTCGGCAAGGACGCCGGCAAACAGGCCGGACGCATGCGCCAGAGCGGCCGGATGTGGCTGCTGCTGCCGGCGGAAGCCGCCCCGGAGTGAGGGCTGCTTGCGCCGCCGCCGATCCGTTGGCGGCGCGCGCCATCCTGCCTGGCATCGGGCGGGCATGGGCCGTGCGAGCGTGTTTGTTTGCTTCCTGTCAAATAAGCGATAATTAAAATTTTTACCACATCATTAGCGGGTGTTTCATGTTTTGGTGTTCTCGAAAATTACTCGATATGGCGCAGGCGGAGCTGGCCGATGCCCATGCCCGCTTGCGGGCCGCGCAAGAGGAAAATCAATGTTTGCAGTCGGCCCTGGCCGATCTCCGCGCCAAGGAGCGCGTGGAGGAGGAGGAGCACGCGCTCCTCAAGGGGCTCCTGGGGCACCTTGCCCAATTCGGCCAGACGCTGACCGGCTCCCAGCAAAGCATGGGCGACATGGCCAACCTCCTGCGCATGGAGCGGGGGCAGGCGGTGGAGGTGGCGGAAGTTTCCGTGACCAGCGGCCAGACCACCACTGAGATTGCCACCAGTCTCCATCGCCTGGCCGAGGATTCCACGGCAACGGCGCACGAAGTCGGGCTGCTGGCCAAGCAGGCGGACGAAATCAGTTCGATTGTGCAATTGATCCATGAAATCGCCGACCAGACCAATTTGCTGGCCTTGAATGCCGCTATCGAGGCGGCGCGGGCGGGCGAGTCGGGGCGCGGCTTTGCCGTGGTGGCGGACGAGGTGCGCAAGCTGGCGGAACGAACCGCCCAGGCCACCAAGAATATCGCCACCTTGGTGGACAGCGTTCGCCACAACTCATCGGCGGCCAAGAATGCGATGGATAATCTTTCCTTGTCCGCCGAAGACTTCAGCCAGCGCGGCAATGCCGCGACCGAGAGCATGGAGCGTCTGGTCGCCTTGAGCCGCAAGATGGAATCGGTCATCGCCGGCAGTTCCTTCAAGAGTTTTGTCGAGGTGCTCAAGGTGGATCATCTGGTATTCAAGTTCAATATCTACATGGGCTTGTTCGGGCTGAAGGAAATGAAATCGGACAATATCGCCTCCCATGCCGCTTGCCGCTTGGGCAAGTGGTATTACGAAAGCGAGGAGCGGAAATCCTTCAGTGCCCTGCCCGGATTCCGGGAACTCGAAAAACCGCACACGGAAGTCCACAAGTTCGGTATCGCGGCGACCCGGGCCAAGGAGAACGGGGATCTGGACGAGGTGCTGCGGCAGGTCAAGGCCATGGAGGAGGCGAGCTATCAGGTTGTCGCCTGCCTGGATCGCATGATGGAAAACGTGGCGGCAATCCCCTCGCTCTAGGAATGCGCCGCGTCAATTGAGCGGCAGGCCATGCCGTATGCATAATTGCTGGGCATTGCGGCGACGTCGGCGGCCGGGGCTTGGCCGGTGCGGTATTGGCTATCGTTTCCGGCCATAAGGCCGTACACTATCGCCCCATTGCTTTTTAATCAGCGCAACCCAGACAGGAATCATGAACATTGTCGTCTGCATCAAGCAGGTTCCGGACAGCACCCATATCCGGGTGCATCCGGTGACCAACACCATCATGCGGCAGGGGGTTCCCGCCATCATCAACCCCTACGACCTGTTTGCCATCGAGGAAGCGCTGCGCATCCGCGACGTGCACGGCGGCAAGGTGACCGTCATCACCATGGGGCCGCCGCCGGCCGCGGCGGCGCTGCGCAAGGCGCTGGCTTACGGTTGCGACGAGGCGGTGCTGATTACCGACAAGCTTTTTTCCGGCGCCGACACCCTGGCAACTTCCTATGTGCTGGCCTCGGCCATCGCCATGCTCGACAAGGAGCAGCCGGTCGATCTGGTGTTCACCGGCAAGCAGACCATCGACGGCGATACCGCCCAGGTCGGGCCGGGCATTGCCAAGCGCCTCGATCTGGAATTATTGACCTACGTTTCGAAAATTGTCGCTATCGACCGGGAGGCCGGGAAAATCCGCGCCGAGCGGCGGGCCGAGGGCGGCGTCCAGTTGCTTGAAACGCGGCTGCCGGCGCTGGTGACGATGCTTGAAGGGAGTAACGAAATCCGCTTCGGCTCGGCGCCCGACATGTTCCGCGCGGCGCGCGCCGAAGTCCGCGTCTGGGATCGCGAATCGGCGGGCATCGAGGATTTGAAAAAGGTCGGCCTGAAGGGCAGCCCGACCGTCGTCAGCCGCGTTTTCGGGCCGACGCCACGGGCCGAGAAGGCACAGCAGATCGCTTTCGATCCGGCGGCGCCGCAGGCCGCGCCGGACGCGCTGCTGGAAAAGATACTGGCCGCGATGCCCAAGGTCGCCAAGGAACTGGAACGCCACAAGGCCGCCGGCCAGACGGGAGCAAGCCATGAGTGAGGCGCGGACGGAAAAGCCGATCAAGAAGCGCAAGGTCAAGCTGGAAGGCGATCTGCTCAATTACCGGGGCGTCTGGGTTCTGGTCGAGAGCGAGCGCGGCCATGTCCATCCGGTGTCCTGGGAACTGATGGGGCAGGGGCGGCTTCTCGCCGACCAGCTTGGCGTCGAGCTGTGCGGCGTCGTCATGGGCGCGCCCGGGCCGGAGTTGCAGGCGCAGTGCGACGCCGCCTTCGCCTACGGCGCCGACCGCTGCTATCGCGTCGCCAGCCCGGTGCTGGCCGATTACCGCAACGTGCCGTTCACGCAGGCGCTGACCGATCTGGTCAACCAGTTCAAGCCGGAAATCATGCTGCTCGGCGCCACCACCTTGGGCCGCGATCTGGCCGGCTCGGTGGCGACGACGCTGAAAACCGGCCTCACCGCCGACTGTACCGGCCTCGACATCGACCTCGAAGACCGCTGCCTGCTGTCGACGCGGCCGACCTTCGGCGGCAGCCTGTTGTGCACCATCGTCACGCTCAACTACCGGCCGCAGATGGCGACCGTCCGCCATCGCGTGATGCCGATGCCGGAAGCGCGGCCGGAACGCAGCGGCCTGATCGTCGATGTCGATCCGCATCTCATCGAAACCGACGTCATCACCAAGGTGCTCGATTTCGTGCCCGACGACCAGCGCGACAAGGCGCAATTGCCCTACGCCGAGATGATCGTCTCCGGCGGCAAGGGTCTGGGCAAGGCGGAAAATTTCAAACTGGTCTGGGATTTGGCGAAAACCCTGGGCGCCGAGGTCGGCGCCTCGCGGGCGGCGATCCACGCCGGCTGGATCGGCGCCGACCGTCAGGTCGGCCAGACCGGCAAGACGGTGCGGCCGGCGCTCTACATCGCCGCCGGCATTTCCGGCGCCATCCAGCACCGGGTCGGCATGGAAGCCTCCGACTGCATCATCGCCATCAACAACGATCCGAATGCGCCCATCTTCGACTTCGCCCACTACGCCATCGTCGGCGATTGCGCGCAGGTGCTGCCGGCGCTGCAAAAAAGCTTTGCCACCTACCTTGGCAAAGAGTGAGAACAGAGCATGAACCAGGCAATTGAAAAATTCGATGTCATCGTCGTCGGCGCCGGCCCGGCCGGCAATGCCGCCGCCTACACGCTGGCCAAGGCGGGCAAGAAAGTCCTGCAACTGGAACGCGGCGAATATCCCGGCTCCAAGAACGTGCAGGGCGCCATTCTCTACGCCGACGCGCTGGAAAAGATCATCCCCGATTTCCGCGACTCGGCGCCGCTCGAACGGCATGTGATCGAGCAGCGCATGTGGCTGATGGAAGAACAGTCGCACCTCGGCGCCCATTTCCGTTCCGACCAGTTCAACCGCCAGCCGGGCAACCGCTACACCATTATCCGCGCCCGCTTCGACAAATGGTTCTCGGACCAGGTGCAGAAAGCCGGCGCCCTGGTGCTGTGCGAAATGACCGTGAGCGAACTCCTGAGGAACGAGCAGGGCCGCGTCATCGGCGTCAATGTTGATCGCGACAATGGCCGCATCTACGCCGACGCGGTGATTCTCGCCGACGGCGTCAATTCGCTGCTCGCCAGCCGCGCCGGCCTGCGCGAGGACATCAAGGCGGAGGCGATGGCGCTGGGGGTCAAGGAAACCATCTTCCTGCCCAAGGAAACCATCGAAGCCCGCTTCAATCTGGCCGGCCAGGAAGGCGCGGTCATCGAAATGTTCGGCAGCATTTCCGAAGGCATGGTCGGCACCGGCTTTCTCTACACCAACAAGGATTCGATCTCGGTCGGCATCGGCTGCATCCTGTCCGACATGAAGCGCCAGAAAACCACGCCCGCCGAACTGCTGGAAAAACTCAAGCGCCACCCGTCGGTAGCGCCGCTGATCGCTGGCGGCGAAACGCGCGAATACGCCGCCCACCTGCTCCCCGAAGGCGGCTACGACGCCCTGCCCAAGCTCTACGGTGACGGCTGGGTGCTGGCCGGCGATTCCGCCGGCTTCCTCAACGCCGTGCACCGCGAAGGCTCCAATCTCGCCATGACCACCGGCCGTCTGGCCGCCGAAACCCTGCTCGAACTGTTCGCCGCCGGCCAGCCGGCCAGCGCGGCCAATCTGGCCCGCTACAAGGCCCGGCTGGACGAGAGCTTCGTCATGAAGGACTTGAAGAAATATCGCGGCGCCATGGGCATGCTCGACCGTCAGCGGCAATTCGTGGCCGACTATCCGGGCCTGCTCAACCAGGCGGCCTTCAATTACTTCTCGGTCGATGGCCGCGACAAGAAGACCAAGGAACAGGAAATCGTTGCCAGTTTCCGCCAGCGCCGATCGCTGCTCGGCCTGCTCGGCGACGCCTGGCGCATCTGGCGCGCCACCCGCTAGGAAAAGAATAATGATGAAAGTCGAAGAAAAGCTCTACCAGAACCGCTACCGGATCGACGCCGACCGCCCGCACATCAAAATCCGCGACGCCAATGTCTGCAATACCCGCTGTGCCGAGCGCCAATGCGTGACCTGCTGCCCCGCCGGCTGCTGGTCCTTCGAGGACGGCCAGATCGGCCTGATCACCGACGGCTGCCTGGAATGCGGCACCTGCCGCGTGATCTGCGACGAGCACCTGAACGTAGACTGGAACTATCCCCGCGCCGGGTTTGGCATCCTGTTCAAGTTCGGCTGATCACTCGCCGGACATCCCCTCATCTGTCATTGCGAGCGCAGCGAAACCCATCAAAACAATCACCAAGGCGTCTGCACCAGCGCGTCCGCCGGCATGTGGCGCAGCGCCGCCTCGGTCAGTTGCTCGATCGGCTGACTGGCGTCCAGACGAAGCCAATCCGCTGGGGCCGTCGCGCCAGGGACTTGCGCCTCGACCACCGCCGCCGTCGCGTCCGAGGCATCGTTCAGCCGCTGGTCGACGCGCCCCTTGAGCAGATCGACCGGCGCTTCCAGCCACAGGCCGACGAAAGCCGCGCCGCTCTCATGCGCGAGGCCGGCGACGGCGGCGCGATCCTCGGGCCGCAGATGGGTCGCGTCGACAATGACGGTGCGGCCCGCCCGCAGGCCGATCCGGGCGAGCGCGTGGAGTTCCGCGAAAACACGCTCGGAAACCGCCGGCAGATAGGCATCGGGCGGCAGGCGCACGGTTTCGCCAACGCCCATCAGATGTTTGCGCATCACATCGCTGCGCAAATGCAGTGCGCCGGGCGCCGGGCCGATGGCCGGGGCCAGCACCGCCGCCAGGGTCGACTTGCCGCTGCCGGAAAGACCGCCGACGGCCACCAGCAGGGGCGGGAAGGCTTGCAGGAAGCGCGCCGCCAGCTCGAAATAGGAGAGCGCCCGCGCGCGCAGCGGCATTTGCCCATCGCCGGCCAGCCGCGCCTGCGCCGCCGTGACCTTGGCGCGAATTGCCGCGCGTAGCGCGAGAAATAACGGCAGCGCCGCCAGACCGGCGATTTCGCGGCGCTCGTCGCCGCCCAGCCGGAGATAGCGGTCGAGCAGGCGGCCCGCCGCGCCGCGTGGCCCACGCTGGCACAAATCCATCACGAGGAAGGCCAGGTCGTACAGAATGTCGCAGGTGGCGAAGGCTTCGTTGAACTCGATGGCATCGAACAGCACGGGCGCGCCGCCAATCAGCGCGATATTGGCCAGATGCAGATCGCCGTGACAGCGCCGGACACAGCCCTGCTGGCCGCGCTGAAGCAGCAGCGGTGCATTGCGCTCGAAGGCGGTGATGGCGTGACGGCGGAAAGTGTCCAGGCGGTCGGCAGGAAACAAATCGCCAGCCTCGCCCAGTTCATCCAGGGTGGAAAGCAGTTGCTGGCGCAGCGCCGCGCTGGCGGTGGCGCCATCGCGCCCGGGCGCGGCCTGGTGCGCCCGCGCTACCGCCTCGGCCAGCGCGGCGATCAGCGGCGCATCCAACTGTCCGTTCGCGGCTAGATGATCCAGCGTGGCGTTTTCGTCGAAGCGACGCAGATGCACTGTCCATTCCACGATTTCACCGGGGCCGTTCAAATGAAAGCCGCTGGCGTCGCGGGTAATCGGCACGACACCCAGATACAAATCCGGCGCGTTGTGTTGATTGACCTCGATTTCCGCCGCGCAGGCGGCACGGCGTTTTTCCAGTGTGGAAAAATCCAGATAGGCGTAGCGCACCGCCCGCTTGACCTTGTAAACCTCGGCGCCCGCCAGAAACACGACCGCCACGTGCGTGTTGATCCGCTGCACGGCTTCGGCCAGCCCGTGACTGGCGGGATCGGCGAGAAAGGCAAAGATGCCTTGCTGGAATTCGTTGGTGTCTGGCGACGGCATGCGGAGATTGTACGGGAGCCGCGTTGTGGTGCCGTAGTTGGACAAGCCGCGTAGCGGCGCAGTCCGACAGTTGATTACAGAAATGGCGACGCTTCGCGTCGGAGATTCACACCCGTCGGTGTTACTCCTGGCTGCACTTGCTTTGCCGCCATTTTTTAATACTACTCCAGATAAGAAATATGCAAAGCAATGTTGCAACTAGTGGCATCAGAGCAATACTCCAGTAATTATAAATGCTGGGTGCGTTAATTCCGTTCCTGAAAACTGTTTTTGTAAAAGTACTCCAAAAATGAAAATGCCCAAATTTTACCGATAACGAAATTAATGGTGGAAGCTGATGAGCCAAGTATGCAATGCATACTATCAAGGTGATTGTCCTCCAGTAACGGTGCCTTGAAACGGCTACAACCCCGGCTAGAAGACTTGGAGTAAAAAATGCCCAAGTGCCTAAAAAATTAAACAGGTCGGGGATAAAAGTGATGCTAAGTGCCAAGAATAGAATGCCAATAATTCTTGCTTCCATATGCCTCTGTAATCTCTAGCTGGTACGGCAGGGTGGGTAGATGTGAATCATACTTCACGATGAAGCCTGACTGGGTTTTTTGCCCGCTATATGAAACAGGTTTTACAGCCCCGCCGGCAGTTTCGCGCGCATCATTTCCTTGCGGTCGAACTTGCGCCCGTCGACGACGAAGGTGCCGTCGCCGATGGCGTGGAGCAAGCGTTTTTCCTTGCGCCCGCTGTCAAACCAGGCGGCCACGCCTTGCAGTACGACGATGTTGTGGCGCTCGACGATATCGACCACCTCGCACTCGATATTGGCCAGGCATTGTTCGATCAGCGGCGCCTTGACGTGCCGCGCCGTGGCGCGGGTCAGGCCGAATTTCTCGAACTTGTCCTCCTCGCGCCCGCTGCACGTTCCGATGCCGACGGCGATGTCGAGCATGTCCGCCGTGGGGATGGCGATAACGCATTCGCGGGTCTTTTCCAGCGCGCGATAGGAATGATTCCACGGCCCGGTGGTGATGGCGAAGGCGGCGCTGAAGTCCAGCACCATGGTCCAGGTGATGGTCATGATGTTGTCGCGGCAGCCGTCATGTGTCGTGATTAGCGTCACCGGCCCCGGTTCGATCAGCGTAAAAGCCTTGCCGAGCGGCAGATTTTCCATGCTTGTTTCCCCCATGCTTCGATTCAAGACGGCGCAAATTCAGACAGCAAAACGGGCCAACGCAGATGAATGCCATGAATCGTCGCCAGGGCCGCCAGATCGGCTTCTGTGTCGATATTCAGCGTGCAGCGCGGATGCGTTACCGGCACGGCCTGCACTTGCGCGGGATGGGCGCGTCGCCAGTCGCGCACGCCCACGCTTGCGGGCTGCCGCGTCAGCCAGCGCCGCAGCGCGGGGCCGAAGATCAGCGGGTGGCCGAACTGTCCCTGGTGCGTGGGCACGACCAGTTTGCTGCCCGGCGCGCGCGCAGCCCAAGCGCAGAGCGCCGCGTCGATGTCCTCGCCTTGCAGCAGCGGCTGGTCGGCCAGCAGCACCAGCACGGCTGCCTGAGCTTCGATCCGTGCCAGCGCGCAGCGCAGCGACGCGCCAGTGCCGCCCTCCGGCGCGGGGTTGCGCACCCATTCGAGTTGGATGTGCGCCGGTAACCTGGCTTGCGCCTGGCGCAATATGGGTTCGCAGGCTGCGGCATGCTGGCCCAGCACCACCACGATGCGGCGCAGGCCGGCGCGGGCCAGCAGGTCGATCTGGCGCGCCACCAGCGGCTGCCCATCGCGTTCGAGCAGGCCCTTGGGCCGATCACCGAAGCGGCTGCCATCGCCCGCCGCCATGATGACAGCGGCGATGTTGTCAGGGGTTTCCGGCGCCATGCGGGGGCACCCCATTTTTCACGGCCAGCACTTCGGCCATGATGCTGACGGCGATTTCCGGCGGCGTCTTGCTGCCGATGGCGATGCCGACCGGCCCGCGTAGGCGCTCAAGGCTTTTCTCTGTCTGCGCGAAATATTGGATCATGCGCTGGCGGCGGGCGGCGTTGTTGCGGCGGCTGCCGATGACGCCGATGTAGAAGGCGTCGCCGCGCAAGGCTTCCAGCAGCGCCAGATCGTCCAGCTTGGGATCGTGCGTGAGGGCGATCACGCACGACCGGCGGTCGGGTGCGAATGCGGCAACCGCGTCGTCGGGCATCTCGGTCAGCAGCCGCGTCCCGGTTACGGACCAGGCGCTCCAGTATTCCTCGCGCGGGTCGCAGACGGTGACGGCAAAAGCGCAGGACAGCGCCATGCTGGCGAGGTATTCGCTCATCTGCCCGGCGCCGATGATGAGCATGCGGTATTGCGGGCCGAAGATATTGGTCAGTTCGGTGGCGGAAAGTGTCAGCCTGTCAGGCCCGGCGGCTGGCCTCAGCGTCACCGCGCCATTGACCAGATTGACGGCGCGGCGCAGCAGGCGGCCGCCTTCCAGGGCGGCCATCAGTTCGGCCAGTTGCGCGGCGTCGGGGTCGAATTCCAGCAGCAGTTCCAGCGTGCCGCCGCAGGGCAGGCGGAAGCGCTGCGCCTCGTCGGCGTTGACGCCGTACTTGAGGAATTGTGGCGCGCCGCCGGGCGCGGGCCGCAGGGCGTCGACGCCGGCTCGCTGGGCGCGGGTTTGGGTATAGCGGGCGATCAGGTCGTCCTCGATGCAGCCGCCCGAAACCGAGCCGACCACCGCGCCGCTTTCGCACAGGCCCATGATGGAGCCGGCCGGCCGGGGCGACGATCCCCAGGTACGCGCCACCGTGGCCATGAGCGCATGCTGGCCGGCGCCGCGCCAGTCGCGCAGCGCGCGTAGAACGGTGAGGTCGAGGTTTTCCATGGCGGCGGGCGCGATGCTGGTTTCAACTATTGGGTTTTACTGCATTATGCCCAATTTCATATTATCGCTTCATCTTGAAGAGCATCTCAGAACGCGAAACCGACTGCCGTAACGCCCTCTCAAGTTACTGACACAGCATGGTTTTCGCCTCGTGCCTATCTGCTAATATACCGCCTGCTCATTTCACTTCACGCGAGGAACATATGGAACGACCCAGCCGTAAACCCCAGATGCCCAATTTCTCCTCCGGTCCCTGCGCCAAGCGCCCGGGTTATGACGTGACGCAACTCGATCTGTCGGCGCTGGGGCGCTCGCACCGATCCTCGCTGGGCAAGAAATTGCTCGGCGCCTGTTGCAGCGAAACGGCGCGCATCCTCGGTCTGCCGGCCGATTATCGGGTGGCGGTGGTGCCGGCCTCCGATACCGGCGCGGTCGAGATGGCGATGTGGTCGCTACTGGGCGCCCGCCCGGTGGACATGCTGGCTTGGGAGTCGTTCGGCTCCGGCTGGGTGACGGATGTATTCAAGCAGCTCAAGATCAAGGACACCCGCAAGCTGGAAGCCGGTTACGGCGACATCGTCGATCTGGCACAAGTGAATTTCGATCACGACGTGGTGTTCACCTGGAACGGCACCACCAGCGGCGTGCGCGTGCCCAATGGCGACTGGATCGCCGACGACCGTCAGGGCCTGACCATCTGCGACGCCACCAGCGCCGTGTTTGCCATGAATCTGCCGTGGCACAAGCTTGATGTCATCACCTACTCGTGGCAGAAGGTGCTGGGCGGCGAAGGCGCGCACGGCATCCTGATCCTCGGCCCGCGCGCCGTCGCGCGCCTGGAAAGCTACAGCCCGCCGTGGCCGCTGCCCAAGATTTTCCGCATGACCTCGGGCGGCAAGCTCAATGAAGGTCTGTTCAAGGGCGAAACCATCAACACGCCCTCGATGCTGTGCGTGGCCGATTATCTCGACGCCCTCAAGTGGTGCGAAAGCGTCGGCGGCGTGTCCGGCATGATCGCGCGCAGTCAGGCCAACCTGAAGGCGGTGGAAGATTTTGTCGCCGCCACCCCGTGGATCAGCTTCCTCGCCAAGACGCCCGAGACGCGCTCCAACACCAGCGTGTGCCTGTCGCTTGATCTGGATGCCGACAAGGTCAAGGCGCTGGTCAAGCTGCTGGAAGCCGAAGGCGCGGCCTACGACATCGGCTCGTACAAGGATGCGCCTCCGGGCATCCGCATCTGGTGCGGCGCGACCGTGGAGCAAAGCGACGTGCAGGCGCTGATGCAGTGGCTGGCCTGGGGCTACGAGCAGGTCAAGTAGGCTCCCTGTAAGCATTCCCGGTGAACGCAGTCCCCTCTCCCCCAGCCCCTCTTCCGCTTGCGGGAGAGGGTCCCTGCAGGGGCGGGAGAGGGTGAGGCGCAGCATTCATGTATGCGCTTGAAGCAAAACTGCGCTGATTTCAATCCGCTCTAAAACTGGTGCCCACATGTTCAAGATCAAAACCTACAACGCTATTTCTCCCAAGGGTCTGGAGCGTTTTGCCCCGGCCCGCTACGAAGTCGGCCCCGACGTGGCCGCGCCCGATGCCGCGCTGCTGCGCAGCCAAAAGCTGCATGGCGAGGCAGTGCCCGAATCGCTGCTGGCCGTGGCGCGCGCCGGCGCCGGGGTGAACAACATTCCGGTCGAGGACTACGGCAAGCGCGGCATCGTCGTCTTCAACACGCCCGGGGCCAATGCCAATGCCGTCAAGGAACTGGTGCTGGCCGGCATGTTGCTCACCGCGCGCGGTGTTCTGCCCGGCATCGACTACGCCCGCTCGCTCGGGGCGATGAGCGATTCCGCCGCCATGCACCAGGCTCTGGAAAAGGAAAAGAGCCGCTTTGCCGGCGGCGAACTGCGTGGCAAGACACTGGGCATCATCGGCCTGGGCGCCATCGGCTCCATGCTGGCCGACGCCGCGCTGGCGCTGGGCATGAAAGTGCTCGGGCACGATCCGGTGCTGTCCATCGACGCCGCCTGGCGGCTATCCAACGCCGTGCAACGCATGGACAGCATGGCCGCGCTGCTGGCGCGCTCCGACTACGTCAGCCTGCACGTCCCCGCGCTGGACAGCACGCGCCACCTGCTGAACGCCGACATGCTGGCGAACCTCCAGCCCCACGCGGTGCTGCTCAACTTCGCGCGCGAGAGCATTGTCGATCCCGCCGCCGTGCTGGCCCAACTTGCCGCCGGCAAGCTGGGCCGCTATGTGTGCGACTTTCCCGAGCCGGGCTTTGCCGCCGAGCCGAAAATCATCGCCATGCCCCACATCGGCGCCAGCACCGAGGAATCGGAAGAAAACTGCGCCGTCATGGCCGCCGATCAGTTGACCGACTACTTGGAAAACGGCCACATCCGCAACAGCGTCAATTACCCCGCCCTGCGCATGGAGCGCACCGCCGGGGCCACGCGCCTGACCTTTGCCAATGAAAACGTGTCCGGCGTGCTGGGCCATGTGCTGTCGGTGCTGGCCGAGGCGCAGGTCAACGTCATCGACATGAGCAACCGTAGCCGCGACACGCTGGCCTACAACATCATCGACCTCGCCTCCCGCCCCAGCGACGCCGTGCTGAAAGCCATCGGCGAGGTGGCGCATGTGATCCGGGTACGGGTGATTTGAGGCAGTTTCGCCTTTAAAACAGGGGACGCCGCTTCGGCGTCCCCTGTTCGTTTACCTGTCGCTTTCCCCTCAAACCCTGTACCCCAGCCGGCTGAACGGCATCGCCCGCACACGTTCGCCGGTGGCGGCGAAGATGGCGTTGGCGACTGCCGGGGCCATTGCGGGCAGGGCGGGTTCGCCCATGCCGGTGGGCGGGAAGTTCGACTCGACGAAATAGACCTCGACGATGGCGGGGGCGAAGGGCATGCGCAGAATCGGGTAAGCGCCGAAATTCTGTTCCCGCACGCGCCCATTTTCGATATTGATCTGCTGCGCCAGCGCCATTGAAAAGGCGTCCACACACGCGCCCTGGGCCTGCGATTCGGCGCCCGCCCGTTCCACCACCTGCCCGACATCGGCGGCGACGACGACGCGGTGGATGGTGATGCGCTTGTTGGCATCCACGGAGAGTTCCACCGCCTGCGCGACGTGGCCGGCGTGGGCGTAGCACCAGGCGAGGCCGAGGCCGCGCCCTTTGGGCAGGGTTTTGCCCCAGCCCGCTTTTTCGGCACACAGTTTGATGACGCCGGCGGCGCGGGCGGGGTCGAAGTTGCTGTCCTTGGGCGGGGCCAGTTCCGGCACCTCGCGGCGCACGGCGTCGAGCAGGAATTCGACATGGTCGCGTCCCGCCGCCAGCGCCAGTTCGTGCATGAAGCATTGCTGGGCGAAGTACTGGGCATTGCAGCCGGGCGCGCGCCACGGGCCGGTGGGAACCTGCAAATTCACCAGGGTCTGGCCACGGCGCAGGTTGGGCGCCTTGCAGGCATAGGCGATGAAGCGTGAATAACCGGCGCTCGCCGACGGGTTCTGACCGTCGGCGGTGAAGGTGATGAAGTGTTCCTGCCAGGCGTCGAGCCGGCCTTTTTTATCAACCGCGCCCTTGAGCTGGTGATAGCCGGCGGGGCGCAGGAAGTCGTGGGCGAAGTCGTCCGCGCGTGACCATTGCAGCTTGACCGGGCCTTTGACCCGGCGGGCAATGACCGCCGCCTCGCACATATAGTCATTCATCAGCCGGCGGCCAAAGCCGTTGCCGACGCGGGTCTGGTGCACCACCACCTTGTTTTCGGGCAGGCCGAGCACGCCGGCCACGAGCGTTTGCCCGCGATTGGGCTGCTGCGTCGGCGCCCACAGTTCCATCACGCCGTCGTGCCACCAGGCCGTGGTGTTTTGCGGCTCCATGTTGGCGTGGGCGACGAAAGGGTATTCGTAATACGCCTCGATAGTCTTGGCGGCGCTGGCAAAGGCGCGATCCACGTCGCCGATGTTGCTGTCGGCCTTGGCCGGGAAGGGGCCGGCGGCGTGCTGTTTGGCACGGGCCGCGAGTTCGCGGGAGGATTCTTTCGCCGCCCCGCTTTCGTCCCAGATCACATCGAGCTTGTCCCTGGCCTCGAACGCGGCCCAGGTGTTGCGGGCGATGATGGCGATGCCGGGCATGAGTTCGGTGGGCTTGCCGTTGCCTTCGATGATGAAGGCGTCGAGCACGTTGGGCTGCGCCTTGATTTCGTCCACATTGGCCGATTTGACCTTGCCACCCGTGGATGGGCATTTGGCGTAAGCGGCGTAAACCATGCCGGGCAGCCTGACGTCGATGCCAAACAGGGGTTGGCCGGTCACGAGTTTGTGGTCGTCCACGCCGCGAAAACGCTGCCCGAGCAGGCGGTATTGCTCGCGCGTCTTGAGCTTGAGCGTGGCCGGGTCGGGCGTCGGCAGCTTGGCCGCCGCCGTGGCGAGCGCGCCGTAGGTGGCGCTTTTGCCGCTGGCGGTGTGGGTGAGGACGGAATCCCTGGCCGTGATCTCGGCCGGGTTCACGCCCCATTGCTGCGCGGCGGCGGCGATCAGCATGGCCTTGGCGGCCGCGCCCGCCTGGCGCAATTGATCCCAGGCGCGGGGAATGGTGGTCGAGCCGCCCGCGCCCTGATAACCATAAACCTTGCCGTCGATGGGCGCTTGCTCGACCACGGTGCGGCTCCAGTCGGCATCCATTTCTTCGGCGATGATGAGGCCCAGGGCGGTTTTGATGCCTTGCCCGATTTCCGGCGCCTTGGAATAGACGGTGATGGTGTTGTCGGGATCGACGCGGACGAAGGCGTTAATGACGGGCGCTTGGCTGGCGGTGCCGGCCGCCTGCGGCGTTTCGGCATCGGCGCGGGCGCTGCCGGGCAGGTAAAAGCCCAAGACCAGACCCGCGCCGGCCAGCTTGAGAAAGCCACGGCGGTCGAGGGGCAGGGCCTTGGCGGATTGCGCCGCCTGCATCACTTCGCGGATGTAGGCGTCGGCTTCGGCAAATTTGGAGACTGTGCTGGACATGGTGATCCCCCTCAAGCCTTGGCCGCGTTCTTGATGGCTTCGCGCAGGCGCACATAGGTGCCGCAGCGGCAGAGCGTGCCGGCCATGGCCGCGTCGATGTCGGCGTCGCTGGGGTGGGGCGTGTGGTTGAGCAGCGCGGTGGCCGCCATGATCTGGCCGGCCTGGCAATAGCCGCATTGCGCCACCTTGGCCTCGACCCAGGCTGCCTGGATTTTGGCGCCGACAGGCGTTTCGCCAATCGCCTCGATGGTGGTGACGGCCCGCTTGCCGACCGAACCCACATTGACCATGCAGGCATGCTCCGCCTTGCCGTCCAGATGCACGGTACAGGCGCCGCAGCGGCCGATGCCGCAACTGTATTTGGTGCCGGTCAACCCGATCAGGTCGCGCAGAACCCAGAGCAGGGGCATGTCGTCGGGGGCGTCTACGGTGTGGGATTGGCCGTTGATTTGGAGCGTAATCATCGCTACTTAACCTCGCCGAACAGGATGTTGCGGGAGAGGCAGGACTGGGAATCGGACTGCCCAGCCCAGCCAAAACGATATGTTTCGCAGTCTACTCGGTTATATGACAAGCATGCGTGTCATGAGCGCGCCAGGATTGGCTGACCCGCGCGCTCCCCGCAGTCCATGCGCCCTAAATATCCGTAAACAAGGTTTCCGCCGCCAAGCGCGACTTGGGCAGATTGGCGTTGAAGTCGTCCGCGCCGTGGTAACCGATGGGCACGATGACGCTGCTGACGAAGCCGCGTTCGCGCAGGCCCAGTTCACGGTCGAGGACGGCGCTGTCGAAGCCTTCGATGGGCGTGGCGTCGAGTTCCAGTTGCGCCGCGCCGAGCAGCAGAAAGCCGAGTGCGATGTAAGTCTGTTTTTCCATCCACGCATTCGCGTCGCGATGGCTGTAGCGGTGCATGTCGACGTAGCTGGACAGTATTTCGCGGCGCATTTGCCGGTCGTTCGGCGTTGGCAGGCGGCCATCGCGCGTTTCCTGTTCCATCAAGGTTTCGAGGTGCGCGTCGGTCAGCGTGTGCCGCGTGCACAGTACGAACACATGCGAGGCAGCGGTGATTTTGGGCGCGTTGTAGGCATAGGGGCCGTGCGTGGCTTTGGCGATGCGCGCTTTGCCGGCATCGGTCGCGGCGAGCACGAAATGCCACGGCTGCGCATTGACCGCTGAGGGCGCCAAGCGCAGCAGGGTGCGCAATTGTTCGATCAGGGGCGCCGGAATCTTGCGCGCCGGGTCGTAGGCTTTGGCCGCGTAGCGGGCGCGGGCGTAGCGGGTGATGTCGAGGGTCATGAAAAAATCTCCTGATGGCATTTTTATTGCCGGTTTCGCTTGCCGCGCAATCGGCGAGGATGTCGATGGTCGCACAGTTTGGCGCGGTTTCGTTCATGTCCGGCGCGGGCGGTGAGGATGGGATGCGCGCGGACTATAATGCGCGCCTTCGCCACACTCGCTATTTCGCATGCCCCGCATTCTTCTCGCTCCGATGGAGGGGCTGGCCGACGCTCTGTTGCGCGGCGTGCTGACGACCATCGGCGGTTACGACTGGGGCATTTGCGAATTTGTCCGCGTTTCCAACAGCCTCTTGCCGGCCAGGACTTTCGAGCGCATTTGCCCGGAATTGTTGCATGGCGGCAAGACCGCCGCCGGCACGCCAATGCGCGTGCAATTGCTGGGTTCCGATCCGGGCATGATGGCGGCCAATGCCGAGCGTCTGGTCGGCCTGCGGCCGGCGGGCATCGACCTCAATTTCGGCTGTCCGGCGCCGACCGTCAATCGCCACGGCGGCGGCGCCGCGCTGCTTGCCGAGCCGGAACGGCTCTACGCCATCGCCGCCGCCGTGCGCGCCGTGGTGCCGGCCACGCTGCCGTTTACCGCCAAAATGCGCCTGGGCCTGCGCGATGCCAGTCGCGCCATCGACAATGCCCAGGCGCTGGCCGCTGCCGGCATCGACGAACTGATTGTGCATGGCCGCACCCAGGTTGACGGCTACCGGCCGCCAGCGCGTTGGGAATGGATAGCCCGGGTGCGTGCCGCTGTTTCCGTGCCGGTGATCGCCAATGGCGAGGTGTGGAATGTCGCGGATTTCCGCGCCTGCCAAGCCGCCACCGGCTGTGCCGACATCATGATTGGGCGCGGCGCCGTGGCCGACCCGCTGCTTGCCCGCCGCGTTCGCGGCGAGTGCGGGGAGCAGGGCGGCTGGGAGGCGGTGGCGCCGGGCGTCGCCGCCTACTGGCAGGGCGTTCGGCAAAAGGTGTTACCGGAACATGCCGGCGGCCGTCTCAAGCAATGGCTGGCCATGCTGCGCCGCAATTATGGCGAAGCCGAGGTGCTGTATCAGCGGCTGCGCCCGGTCAAGGCGGCGGCCGATATCGACCGCCTGCTGTTGACGGCTGACGAATTGCGCATGCCGCCGGAAAGCGCGCAGCATTAAAATGCTGCCGCGCGGGGCGCTTGCCGTCCCGGCCGGAAACGGCGTGGCGCTGGCCTTGCCGCCGTCGAGGTGCGAATGCTCGACGCGGTGCCAAGCATGGGTGGATAATTCAATGTTCATGGTCGACGCCAAGCCGACCTGAGTTGCACCCGACGGAAAGTTCACAGCCAGTCATACAAAAGATAAAATATATAAGACTTGAGAGGAGCGCCTCCAGGCGGTCAGGGAAAAACTGTCTTTTGTTGCCGGCAGATACGCCATTCCGCCAGGATTTTTTCAGAACAACCCTTTACGAAAGGAAGTCGCCGTGCTTGAAGCCTACCGTGCCCATGTCGCAGAGCGTGCAGCCCTTGGCATTCCGCCGCTGCCCCTGTCCAGGCAACAGACCACCGAACTGGTGACCTTGCTGAAGAATCCGCCGTCGGGCGAGGAAGCGGCGCTGGTCGACCTGATTACTTATCGCGTGCCGGCCGGCGTGGATGACGCCGCCAAGGTCAAGGCTGAGTTTCTGGCCCGCGTCGCCAAGGGCGAGGAAAACTGCGCCCTGATTTCGCGGGAAAAGGCCACCGAACTGCTTGGCACCATGCTCGGCGGCTACAACGTCAAGCCGCTGATCGACCTGCTCGCCTGCGCCACCTGCGGCGGCGTCGCCGCCGCGGCCCTGAAGAAGACCCTGCTGGTCTTCGACTATTTCCACGATGTCGCCGAATTGTCGAAGAAGGGCAATGCCAACGCCAAGGCCGTGATGCAGTCGTGGGCCGACGCCGAGTGGTTCACCTCGCGCCCGGAAGTGCCGGCTTCGCAGAAGCTGACCGTGTTCAAGGTCACCGGCGAAACCAATACCGATGACCTGTCGCCGGCGCCGGATGCCTGGTCGCGCCCGGATATTCCGCTGCACGCGCTGGCCATGCTGAAGAATCCGCGCCCGGGCATCGAGGCCGACGAGGCGGGTAATCGCGGCCCGATCAAGCAACTCGCCAAGCTGGCCGAAAAGGGCAACCTGATCGCCTATGTCGGCGACGTGGTCGGCACCGGCTCCTCGCGCAAATCGGCGACCAACTCGGTGCTGTGGTTCACCGGCGAGGACATCCCCTTCGTGCCGAACAAGCGTTTCGGCGGCGTCTGCCTCGGCTCCAAGATCGCCCCCATCTTCTTCAACACCATGGAAGATGCCGGCGCCCTGCCGATCGAAATCGACGCCGGCCAGATGGACATGGGCGACGTGATCGAACTGCGCGTCGATGGCGCTTCGGGCAAGGTTGCCGCCGCCAAGAACGGCGCCGTGATCGCCGAAGGGCAACTGAAGACCCTGGTCATCCTCGACGAAGTGCGCGCTGGCGGGCGCATTCCGCTCATCATCGGCCGCGGCCTGACGGCCAAGGCGCGGGAATTCCTCGGCCTGCCGGCCTCGACGCTGTTCCGCCTGCCGCAGCAGCCGGACGATCCGGGTACCGGCTACTCGCTGGCCCAGAAGATGGTCGGCCGCGCCTGCGGCCTGGCGGAAGGCAAGGGCATCCTGCCCGGCACCTACTGCGAGCCGAAGATGACCACCGTCGGTTCGCAGGACACCACCGGCCCGATGACCCGCGACGAGTTGAAGGATCTTGCCTGCCTCGGCTTCTCGGCCGATCTGGTGATGCAATCCTTCTGCCACACCGCCGCCTATCCGAAGCTGGTCGATGTCAAAACGCACCGCGAACTGCCGGGCTTCATCTCCACCCGCGGCGGCGTCGCGCTGCGTCCGGGCGACGGCGTCATCCACTCCTGGCTGAACCGCCTGCTGCTGCCGGATACCGTCGGCACCGGCGGCGACTCGCATACCCGCTTCCCGATCGGCGTCTCCTTCCCGGCCGGTTCCGGCCTCGTCGCCTTTGCCGCCGCCACCGGCGTCATGCCGCTGGATATGCCGGAATCGGTGCTGGTCCGCTTCAAGGGTTCGCTGGCCGATGCCGCCAAGCGCGGCATCACGCTGCGCGATCTGGTCAATGCCATTCCGCTGTGGGCCATCAAGCAGGGCCTCTTGACCGTCGAGAAGAAGGGCAAGATAAACATCTTCTCCGGCCGCATCCTGGAAATCGAGGGCCTGCCGGATCTCAAGGTTGAGCAGGCGTTTGAGCTTTCCGACGCCGCCGCCGAGCGTTCCGCCGCCGCCTGCACGGTCGCCCTCAACAAGGAGCCGATCGTCGAATACATGCGCTCCAACATCACGCTGATGAAGTGGATGATCGCCGAGGGCTACCAGGACGCCCGCACGCTCAAGCGCCGCATCCAGGCGATGGAAGAGTGGATCGCCAAGGGCGCGCTGCTCAAGGCCGACGCCAGCGCCCAGTACGCCGCCGTGATCGAAATCGATCTGGCCGAGGTCGCCGAGCCGATCCTCGCCTGCCCGAACGATCCCGACGACGTCAAGGTGCTGTCCGAAGTGCAGGGCGACAAGATCGACGAAGTTTTCATCGGCTCCTGCATGACCAACATTGGCCACTTCCGCGCCGCCGGCAAGGTGCTGGACGGCAAGTCCGACATTCCGACCCGTCTGTGGATCGCCCCGCCGACCAAGATGGATGCGCTGATTTTGACCGAGGAAGGTTACTACTCGGTGCTCGGCAAGGCCGGCGCGCGCATGGAAATGCCGGGCTGCTCGCTGTGCATGGGCAACCAGGCGCAGATTCGCAAGGGGTCGACCGCCGTTTCCACCTCGACGCGCAACTTCCCCAATCGTCTCGGCATCGACACCCGCGTCTATCTCGCCTCCGCCGAACTGTCCGCCGTCGCCGCCCTGCTCGGCCGTCTGCCGACCGTCGCCGAGTACCAGGAGCAGGTGCAGGCGGTCAATGCCAAGGCCGCCGAGGTGTATCGCTACATGAACTTCGACCAGATTCCGGCTTTTGTCGAAGTGGCTGAAAGCGTGAAGATGTAAGGCTGAAAAGTCCGGCTTTATCGCCAAAACCCCGCATCATTACCGATGCGGGTTTTTTTTTGACTGGCGTGGCGAACTTGAAAGCAGGCAGGGACTCAGCGCGCCGGCACCGCCACCAGCTTGACGCCCAGCGCCGCGCAGACACGGCTGATCGTCTCGAAACGGGGCTGGCTGGCGGGGCGCAATGCCTTGTACAAGGCTTCGCGGGTCAGGCCGGAGGCTTTGGCGATCTCGGTCATGCCGCGCGCCCGCGCCACGGTTCCCAAGGCATCGGCCAAGGCCGCCGGGTCGTTTTCTTCCATCACGATGGTCAGGTACTCGGCGATGGCCTGTTCGTCGGGAAGATGTTCCGCCATGTCGAATTCGCGCAGTTCGGAAATTTTGATTTTCTTGGTCATGTTTCAGTCCTCCAGCGTCCTCGCCAATTCCTTGGCCGCTTTGATGTCCCTGTTCTGCGTGGATTTGTCGCCGCCGCCCAGCATCAGAATCACCACATCGCCACGCTGGATGTAGTACATGCGCCAGCCGGGGCCAAAAAATTCGCGCATTTCAAATACGCCCTCGCCAACCGCCTCGATGTCGCCCAAGTTGCCTTTCTTGGCTTTTTCCAGACGTCGCCCCAAGCGGCGGCGCGTCAAGCCGTCTTTCAGGCCAGTGAGCCATTCGTCGAATTCGGCGGTTTGCAGGATCGTGTACATGCTCACCATTGTATCCATTCGATTACAGATAGCAAGGCTGCGCTGTACGGGTTTATACGGCTGCTTCCCGCAGTACCCGGTTGATCCAGCCCAAAAGGAACTTCTGCTGCGTGCTGTCCTTGGTCACGATGTCGCGGTAACGAGCGATCTTGGCCAGGGCGAAGGCTGGCACGAAGAGTTGCGGATTCATCGCGTTGATGGCGGCCAATGTGAGCGGGCCGAACTTGCCGTCCGGCGTCGCGCCGGCCACGGTTTGCGCCAGGCGCACCGAGGTAGTGACGCCGGCATTGACGGCGAAATCGAAAATGTTGCGGGCCACGTCCTGATTGACGATGTCCTTGCCGCGCACCGGGGTCCAGAAATTGGTCCGGTAGAAGCGGCGCACCACTTTCACATCCGGGATCTCGCCTTGGTCGATCTCGGCCCAACCCGGCCAGGTCGGGTTCATGTTGCGGGCGATGCCGGCATAGGTCATGCCGCCCCGGTCGCCCGCCACGTTGGTGAGCTTGTAACCGCCCTCGTTGCGGATCATGGACTCGTAAGCTTGCAGGAAATCAGCCATGGTCGTCCTTCTTTCAGCCGCTCCCGCGCATGCCTTGATGCGAAAACGGACAGGATGCCGCCTAGCCGGACAAGGGCCTTGGCTGGCCAGCGGCGAGCAGGGTGATCAGTTCGCGGTCGGTTTGCTGGATGTGATCAATCAGCCAGTTGCGCAGAAAATCGGCCAGTGGCCCGGCATCCGGTCTTTCGCCGGAGGCTACCTTGATCCGCAGCGCATTGACGCGGGCGGTGAAATCGCGGTGCGCACGGCAATGGCTGGCGGCATGATCGCTTTCGGGAGGCAGTCCGGGCATGAGCATTTCTTCGGTGCCGAAGTGGAACAGCACATAGTTGTTCAGGCGCGGCAGAATGTCGTTCAGCGCGGCGAATTCGCTACCGGAATCCAGTGCCACAAGCAATTCATTGAGCATTTCGACCAGTTCCTGATGTTGCAGGTCGATCTGCCGGTGTCCGGTTTCGAGGGCGGGACTCCAGACGATATGCATGGCGAATCCTTGCGATAGTTAACAAATATCTCAACAATCTAGTTATCATAACATATTGCTGCGCTGCCGCACTTTTTGAAATATCATAAAAATGTGCTCTTCTTTTTCTTTTTTCTTCCTCGTACTGCATAAGCCGCTGCGATGACTACGGATCGGGTAATTTCGGCTTGGCTGCGCTGGCATGAAAGAGTCGGGTGGCGCTATTGGCTGTTGCTTGCCTTTTCCGCCGCCCTGATCGTTTTCGCCGGACGCGGTTTGATCGGCAGTCAGGCGGAACTGAGCTACGCGACGGCAGTGCGCGGCTGGATCGAGGCCACCGCCGATATCAGCCGGGCCGTGCGGCAGTTGCAGTTGGAGCGCGGTTTGTCGAGCAGCTATCTGGTTTCGCCCGGCAACCGCCTGACGCCAGTGCGGAATCGCGCTGAAACGAGAGCGGCGCCTAGTGTCCTCGATTTCGCGCAGGCGCGGATCCGGCAATTGGCTACAACCGATGATGTCCTGAGGCGGGTCGGTAAAGCGTTCACGGTTTGGGGCGCCGCGTTGCCCATTGGCCCGGCGGCCGACCCGGATCTGACCGGGTTGCGTGAACTGCGCGCGGCGGTCGAGGCGCGGCGCGTCCCCTACGACGTGGTGGTGCAGCGTTATAGCGTCTGGATCGAGCAGTTGCTGGCCTTGCCACTTGGCCGCGTCGATGCGAACGGTCGCATGGCGGCGTCGCAACTGGCGCTGCTTTCCTTCCTCCGCGCCAGAGAGGCGGCCGAGCAGGAACTGGCCGTGATTGCGGCGTTGCTGGCGGTGGGCGATTTCGGTCATTATTCGCAGGCAGCGTCTTACTATCGGCTGCGCGCCAGCGAGTCCAGTCTGACCCAGTTCTATTTCCTGGTGCGCGACGCGCTGGATAAGCAGCAACATTTCGCCAGTAGCAGTTATATCCAGGAACTCGAAGCGATCCGCCAGCGCATTGTTGCCATCGAGCAGAGCGCTGCCCAGTCGCCGATGCAGATGATCGGCGCCGAACAATGGTTCACCGTGTCTGCGCAGCGGATCGACGCCATGCAGGCGATCGAGAGCGAACTGGTCATGGCCATCGACAAATTGGCCGCCGAACGCCAGGGTGAGGCCCGCGATTGGCTGATTTTCAACATTGTTTCGGCGCTCGTCGCCTTTCTGTTGATCGGCCTGCTGGTTCGTCAGATGCTGCGTAACAGCAAAAAAGCCGAGGCCGATCTGAATCTGGCCGACAAGATGTTTGCCAGCAGCATCGAGGCCATGCTCGTCACCGATGCGGGCTTGCGCATCATCAAGGCCAATCCGGCTTTCAGCCGGATCAGCGGTTATTCGCACGACGAATTGATCAACCGCCATGCTTCCCTTTATCTGAAATCCAGTCACCACGACGCCGCTTTCCATGCCGCTATGTGGGATCGCCTGGAGCGCGACGGCAATTGGCAGGGCGAGGTGTGGAACCGCCGCCGCAATGGCGAAATCTATCCGGTCCTGCTGTCCATCGTCGCGGTGCGCGACGAACCGGAGAGCACGATCAGCAATTACGTCATCATGGGCATTGATCTGAGCCAATACAAGAAGGCCGAGGAACTGCTCGAACGCCTGCGCACCTTCGATACCCTGACTGGCCTGTTGTCGCGTGAAGCCTGGCGGATGGCGGTCGAGTACGCGGTGACGCAGGCGCACAAGAACCAGAAGCGCTTCGCCGTGCTGAAAATTGGCCTCGACCGCTTCAAGCTGATCAACGATTCGCTCAGCCATGCCGTCGGCGACGAGGTGTTGCTGCTCAGCGCCAAGCGCATCCACCGCACTGTCCGCTCCTTCGACACGGTGGCGCGGCTGGGCGGCGATTTCTTCGCGGCGCTGCTTGAGGACATTGCCTTGATCCAGAATGTCGGCCTCGTCTGCGAAAAGCTGTTGAGCGCGTTCCAGAAGCCGATAACCGCCAGCGGGCATCAATTGCACGTCACGGTCAGTATCGGCGTCGCCGTTTTTCCCGACGATGGCGAGGATGTCGCGGTGCTCGAACGCAATGCCGAGCTGGCGATGTATCGCGCCAAGGAAGATGGGCGTGCTACCTATCGTTTCTATTCGGCCGAGATGAATGTCGAGGGCGTCCGTTTGCTGACCGTTGAAGGCATGTTGCGCCAGGCTCTGGCCAACGGCGAATTCAGCCTCGAATATCAGCCGCAGATCGACCCCCAGGGCAACCGGCTGCTCGGCGTCGAAGCCCTGCTGCGCTGGCGCAATCCGCAACTGGGCAGCGTTTCGCCGGTGCAGTTCATTCCCATCGCCGAGGAAACCGGCCTGATTATCCCGATCGGCGAATGGGTGCTGCACGAAGCCTGTCGCCAGGCGCGCGCCTGGATCGGCGAATTCGGTCGCGAGATGACGGTGGCGGTCAATCTCTCCGGCCGTCAGTTTCGTCAGAGCGATCTGCTGTCGATGATTCGTACGGCGCTGACCGAATCCGGGCTGCCGGCGCATCTGCTCGAACTGGAAATCACCGAGGGGGCGCTGGTCGCCAATGCCGGCAGCGCCGTCGACGTGCTGCGCGACCTGCGCAAGATGGGGGTGCGCACGGCCATCGACGACTTCGGCACCGGCTATTCCTCGCTCTCCTACCTGAAAACTTTCCCCCTCGACCGGCTGAAAATCGACCGTACCTTCATCCGCGGTCTGCCGCACGATGAGAGCGACACCGCCATCTCGCGCACGGTGGTGGCGCTCGGCCACTACCTGCATCTGGAGGTGCTGGCCGAGGGGGTCGAAACGCCGGAGCAGCAGGCTTTCCTCGCCGATATCGGCTGTCAGGTGCTACAGGGCAATCTGTATGGCCGGCCGATGAGCGCCGAAACGCTGACGCAACGTCTGCGCGAGGGCAGCTTGTGCTTTGCGGAAAGCGCCAAGGTCATTACTTCCTGAACGACGGCGGGAAAACCCGCCCCATTTCCCTTACCGCCCCTACGGCGCCGGTAGCGGCGCGAACTCTGCCGGCACCCAGGCAAAGCCTTTCTCTTCCTTGCGCACATGGCCGATGCCGGGGAAGGGCAGGTGCATGCCGGCGACCAGCAGCTTTTCCTTGGCCGCATAAGTAAAGACGCGCTTGCGGGTGGCTACCGCCTGACGCGGGTCGGTATCGAATTCAAACGCGACCTCGGGGCGGGCGAATTGCACGGCATGATTGTGCACCACGTCGCCGAGCACCAGCAGGCGTTGCTCGCCGCTGGCGATCAGGTAACTGGCGTGACCGGGCGTATGGCCGCAGGTGTCGATGCTGTTGACGCCGGGCAGCAGTTCCTGGTCGCTGGCAAAAGTTTTCCACTTGCCCGCCGCCAGATAAGGCGCGGCGGCATCGCGCGCCATCTTGAAAAAGCCCTGCGCCTCGGCGGGGGCCATGGCGGCGACTTCTTCGCTCAGCCAGAAATCGTTGTCGGCCTTGGCCGACCAGATCTCGGCATTGGCGAAAACGCGCTGGCCATCGCTGCTGACCAGACCATTTACATGGTCGCCATGCAGGTGCGTGATTAGCACAACGTCCACCTGTTCCGGCCGGTAGCCGGCGGCTTGCAGATTGTCGACGATGTGGCCGAGGCTGGGGCCGAACAGCTTGGCGGCGCCGGCGTCGATCAGGATCAGTTTGGCGCCGGTATTGACCAGATAGCCATTGACCGCCGTCTGGATCGCCGGCCCTTGCAGGAACTGACGGGCAAGCAGGCGTTGCATGTCGCGGCTGGAGATGTTCTTGAACTTTTTCTCATCGAGCGCGATGGCGCCGTCGTACAAGGCCGTGACTTCAAACTGGCCGAGCATCAGGCGGTAGTAGCCAGGCGCCTGGGCCTTCTGCGACGGCGCTTCGGCAGCGGCGAAACCGGCAGCGAACAGAAACAGGCAGGCGAGCAAGCGGCGGAACAGGCCGGACAAGGCGAGGCGCGAGGCGGTCATGGAATCTCTCCGGAATGAAAATATAACAGTATCCGGGAGTTCAGGAGGGAGTGTCCAGTCGGATCACGCCGGTGTTCAAGCCGCCTCGGGTCGGCTCCCCATTGCCTCGCCCATACGGATCGCCGCCGCCGGCCGCCAGGCCGGGTTGAAGTCGAGCGTGTTCTTCGGAAAGAGCATGACGACGGTCGAGCCAAGCAGGAAGCGGCCCATTTCCTCGCCCTTGTTCAACGTGACATTCTGTTCCTCGTAGCGCCATTCGCGGATGACGCCGGGGCGCGGTGGATTGACCACGCCATGCCAGACCGTCGCCATGCTGCCGACGATGGTGGCGCCAACCAGGGTCAGCACGAACGGCCCGGCGACGGAATCGAAGACGCAAACGACGCGCTCATTCCTGGCGAACAAACCGGGCACGCCGCGCGCCGTGGTCGGGTTGACCGAGAACAGCGCGCCGGGCACGTAGATCATGCGCCGCAGCTTGCCGTCACACGGCATGTGGATGCGGTGATAGTCGCGCGGACTCAGATAAAGCGTGGCGAAGCTGCCATTCTCGAATTGCGCCGCCAGCTTGTGGTCGCCGCCGAGCAGGGCAGTCGTCGAATAAGCGTGGCCCTTGGCCTGGAAAATCCGGTCGCGTTCGATGACGCCGAATTGGCTGATCGCGCCATCCACCGGGCAGAGGAAATCCGCCTCGGCCAAGGGGCGGGCGCCCTCCTTCAAGGGTCGGGTGAAGAATTGGTTGAAACTCTTGTAAGCGCCGATGTCCGGCTCGGCGGCCTCGCTCATGTCGACGCCATAGCGGCCGACGAACCAGCGAATGAAGCCGGTGGTCAGGCGCCCCGCCTTGGCCCCGGCGAACTTGCCGGCGAGCGTAGTGAGCGCCCGCTTGGGCAGTAGGTATTGGGGCAGAACAGCGAGGCGATCGGACACGGGCAGGGAGCGGCGAAAAAAAGTAAACTTCTAATTATACAGCCCCGGGTTGCTTGCCCCGTCCGCTGCGCAGCAGCGCAAGACAGTGAGGCTTCGCGTCAGAGGCTTCACAAACGCCGGACAGCGGCCTTTGGCCTTGTCCAACCTGCAACCCGGGCTGCTGATCAGAGACTTTCCCCAAATTCCTTGCGGAAGGCAGCAACCAGTTCGTGCTGCCAGTCGCCCACCGGCTCCAGGCGGCCGTAGAAAAAGCGCAGGATTTCCGGTTCTTCGACCCACTTGAGGCCGCCCACGATGCGCCGGTGGGCGTGCAGCCAGCGGATACGGTCGATGGCGTAATTGGCTTGCGAGAGCGTAAATACGCGCCGCGGCACCGCCAGGCGGACCAATTCCATATTGGCCAGGGGTTCCGTGCCGTCCTCGTTGCGCTGTTCGGAGAGGGTTCCGCGCTCCATTCCGCGCACGCCGGAAGCAATGTAAATAGCCGCCGTAAGCGCCGCCGAAGGGTATTGCCGCTGGTCGATATGATCCACGAAGCGCAGGGCATCCACATGCGCGCCCAGGCCGCCCGCCGGAGTGACCACGGGAACGCCCGCCTTGTCGAGCGTCTGTACGATGTGCTCGATGAACAGGGGCCCCTGGTTGATCATGTCCTCGTCCATGGTTTCATCCAGACCGACGACGATGGCTTCCATCTCGCGCACGGACATGCCGCCATAGGTGAGAAAGCCTTCATACATGGGAACCAGACTACGCAGCCGCCTGTACATCGCTTCGTCGCGGATGCAGATGCCGCCCCCGCGGCCAAAGCCCAGCTTGCGGGCGGAGAAATAAATAATGTCGCAGCAGTCCGCCATGGCGCGGGTAATCTCGGCGATGGAGGTGTTTGCGAACTCCGCCTCGCGCGTTTTGATGAAATAGAGGTTGTCCGCCAGGAGGGAGGCATCCATCATGAGAATGATGCCGTGCCGGGCGCACACGTCGCGCACCTGACGAAGGTTTTCCATAGAAAACGGCTGCCCGCCGATGAGGTTGGTTCCCGCTTCCATACGCACGAAGGCGACGGCATCCTGGCCCTCGTCGGCAATCAGTTTTTCCAGCGCCGCGATATCCAGGTTGCCCTTGAAAGGATGGTCTCCCGTCACCGAAAGCCCTTCCGGGATGACCAATTCGACAAGCCTGCCGCCATTGGCCACGATATGCGCCTTGGTGGTGGTGAAGTGGTAGTTCATGGGCGTTACCTGGCCCGGCTTGATCAGTGACCTGGACAGAATGTTTTCCGCCGCGCGTCCCTGGTGGGTGGGGAGGAAATAATTCATCCCGAATATTTCGACGAGCTTGTCGAACAGGCGCGTATAAGTCGCCGAACCGGCGTAGGCGTCGTCGGCGATGAGCATGGCGGCCTGTTGGCGGTCGGACATCGCGTTGACCCCGGAATCGGTCAGCATGTCCAGAAAGACATCCTTGTTTTCCAGGAGGAAGGTGTTGTACCCGGCATTCTCGATGGCAGCGAGGCGCTTTTCCACGGGGAGGAGGGTGAGTTTCTGAATGATGCGAACCTTATGCATTTCCAATGGAAAGTTTTCACCGCTGAAATAAGTCACTTTAGGCATGAACAAGGCTCCCCGGAAAAGATATGAAAATAGTGAAACTCAAAAATAGTAGAAGAAAATGGTGGCGGTCACGATTTCCCTTGTTGGGTAACCGTGACCTGTCCTCTATTACCACAACAGAACAAAAGTGGCAAGTTTCTCACCAGCCTACCAAGGCTCCGACCCATATTCGTTGCGCAAGAGTTTTCTCATGACAATGCCGGTTCCGGAAAGCGCGTTGCCGGCATTGTGGTTTTCGGACACCGGAAAGAAATCAGGTATCTTGGCGATCGTTTTAAAACCTTCTTTTTGATACATTTTATAGGCGCTCGCCCAATCGCTATTTACCAGTAAAATGGCGCTCTTTAATTTGTATTTATCTTGAACCATTTTTAAAAGACTGACAAACAGTTTTTTGCCTATT
>Ga0123353_10000497_pt1 | contig 48676 bp, 42 predicted proteins | sample TergutLab28metaG_3_FD_92763 | JGI IMG/M metagenome (GOLD analysis project Ga0123353, IMG submission 92763) | Labiotermes labralis P3 segment gut microbial communities from Petit-Saut dam, French Guiana - Lab288 P3 | ecosystem: Host-associated > Arthropoda: Insects > Digestive system > Gut ... | reverse complement strand
CATTGTAGCTAAATTTGCAACCCAAATTTATACTTCTTTTGCAAATACAAAAAAGTTTGAAAAATTAGCCAAAACAAAACACACAGGAAATCCAATTCGACAAGTGTTTTTTGAAGTTCAAGCTAATAAAAAAGAAGCCGAAAAATTTACGGTGTTGATTATGGGAGGCAGCCAAGGAGCACATCAAATTAACCAGGCCGTATCAAAGATGCTTCCTTTGTTATCAGAAAAATCTGCTTACAATTTCATCCACCAAACAGGTGTTGCAGATGAAAAATGGCTTCAAGAGGTCTATGAAAGAGAAAAGATTTTGGCAGATGTAAGAGCCTTTTTCACAGATATTCACTTTCAATATGCTAAAGCAGATTTAATTATTTGCCGCGCAGGTGCAACTACAGTAGCAGAAATTGCTGCAACTGCGGCAGCGGCAATCTTTATTCCGTTGCCAACAGCAGCAGATGATCATCAACGATTAAATGCCTTGGCATTGACTCAAGCAGGTGCTGCTGTGCTTTTGCCAGAAAAAGAGCTGACAGGGGAATCTTTATGCTACATGTTGGAAGATTTTCGAAAAAACCCGATGAAACTACACAAAATGCAGGAAAAAATAATATTTTTTGCTAAAAAAGATGCTGCAAAAAGTATTGTGGAAGATATAGGGGCTATGCTATAAAGTAGCACAAGGGGTTGTAGATGTTTAAAAAAAGAGCATATCATATTCATTTTGTCGGAATCGGCGGCATTGGTATGAGCGGAATCGCAGAATTGCTGTTAAATCTGGGATATCGTGTCTCTGGATCAGATATTCGTGCGACCGATATTACGAAAAGGCTAGAATCCCTTGGCGGAACAATATTTATAGGGCATGCGGAAAACCATGTGAGAGAGGCTCATGTGCTGGTGGTTTCTTCGGCTATAAAAGAAAATAACCCAGAGGTAATTGCTGCGCGACGCACTTCTATACCAGTAATTTCTCGCGCAGAAATGCTGGCAGAACTAATGCGATTAAAATACTCAATTGCTGTAGCGGGAACACATGGGAAAACATCTACCGCTTCAATTATCGCCAGTATTTTAGCTGCTGGGGAATTGGACCCGACCATTGTAATTGGTGGAAAATTAAAAAGTTTAGGATCAAACGCGTTTCTAGGCAAAGGTGATTTTATTGTAGCAGAAGCAGATGAAAGCGATGGTTCGTTTTTAAAAATGTCGCCTACCATATCTGTGATTACCAATATCGACCTAGAACATTTGGATTTCTATCGCGGAATAAATGATATTAAAGCTGCTTTTCAACAATTTATCGATAGTGTGCCATTTTATGGTTTGTCTGTCTTATGTTTGGATTGTGAATCAGTTCAAGATGTAATTCCTTTTTTGAAAAAACGCTTTACGACTTATGGCATTACATCACAGGCAGATTTTCAGGCGAAAAACATTACCTTTGAAGGCTTGCAAAGCTATTTTACTGTATATCAAAACGGAACCCTTTTAGGCGATATTCGTTTAAATATGCCAGGACTTCATAACGTATATAATTCACTAGCTGCTATTGCAGTTAGTATAGAATTGGAGATTGATTTTTCGATTGTGCAAGAAACATTGAATATAGTGCACGGCGTCCAGCGACGTTTGGAAATTAAGGGGGAAAAACAAAATATTACTGTGATTGATGATTATGCTCATCATCCTACAGAAGTGAAAGCAACATTGTCTGCCTTAAAAGAAGCTTGGCCTGACCGAAAATTATGGGTGGCATTTCAACCACATCGATTCTCTCGTACGAAAATGTTGTTTGATGATTTTGCACGTTCTTTTTATCAAACAGATGAGTTGTTGTTGTTCCCAATTTATCCTGCAGGAGAAGCGCCCATTCAAAATATTTCGAGTGACTATTTGGCTACTGCGATTACAGCGCGCGGACATAAAAATGTAACCCTTGTGTCTTCTTTTGAAGAAGCACAAAAAATCTTAACAACTCAGTTAAAAACAGGTGATATTTTTTTAACCATGGGCGCAGGAGATATTTGGAAATTAGGGGAACAAATGCTGAATGTTTTGGATCTTTAGGCTAAAAAATGGCTTTATCTGCTACCACAAAAAAATGGATTACGACACATATAAAAGAAATTCAACTAGATACAAAATTGGATGCTTACACATCTTTGAAAATTGGTGGAAAAGCAGAAATAATTACTTTTCCAGTAACAATAGAAGAAATAGAACAGCTCGTTATTTACTGCTGGAAGAAAAAAATTCCTTATATCGTAATCGGCGGTGGTACGAATGTTTTAATATTTGGTGGGGACATTTCTGGTGTGGTGATTTTCACCACCCGACTTATTTCTCCAATTACGGTAGAAGCAGACTCTGAGACGAATAAAACAAGAGTCACAGTATCTGCCGGCGTTTCGTTACAAAAACTTTGCAGATTTGCAATACGACAAGGTCTTTGTGGTTTTAATAGTTTAATTGGAATTCCTGGAACAGTTGGTGGCGCGATTTATACGAACGCTGGGACACAAAAAGGAAGCATTGGCGACTTTCTCCATGAAATAACTGTGATAACAAAAGAAGGGAAAAGACGTTTTTTTAAAAAGAACCAAATGGTCTTTGAATATCGTCATTTTTCGCTTCATGGAATACAAATGAAAGAACCTATAATTATTGCAAAAGCAATATTTCTTCTTTCTAAAGGGAATGAAGCGAAATTAAAAAAAGAAGCGGAAAAATTACTCATAAATCGAAAACACACACAACCACTTCGAACAAAAAATGCTGGATGTTTTTTTAAAAATCCACCTCTCCACAGCGCAGGTGAATTGATTGATAAGGCTGGTTTAAAAGGACTTCAAGTAGGTGGTGCTATGGTTTCTACAAAACACGCAAATTTTTTGATAAACCATAATGGAGCCACTGCAGAAGATATGAAAATGCTCGCAGAACGAGTTCAGCAAGTAGTAAAACAAAAATTCGGGATTGAACTAAAGCCGGAAGTACGGATGTTGGGTGATAAAGCAAAAACAGCAAAATTATTATAAGAGAAGTGCCACTCGACAACAACAAGAACGAGAAAAGAATGGTCGAAGTGTTGTTCGAATTGTACTTTTATCAACCATTGGAATTTTGATTGCAGGAATTTTATCCGCAGGTTGTCTTGTCGGATACCGCTTCTTATCAACAACCGCCTACTTTAATGTTCAAGAAATTGAAGTGGGAGGAAATGATATGTATACAGCTACAGAAATTGTTGAAATTTCGGGATTGAAACTAAATCAAAATATTTTTTTGGCTAATTTGGCTATAAGTCGAAAAAATTTGTTGCTACATTCATGGATTCGAGATGCAATAATGACTCGTATGCTACCAAACAAAATTCATATCAATATTATGGAATATAGGCCTTTGGCCATTTTAGAAACTGATGGGAAGCGATATTTATTAAGCACAGATGGAGTTGTATTTAAGGAATGGGTTCCAGCAGATCCTGTGAAGTTACCAATTATTCAAGGTCTTTCATTAACGGATTTTGTTGAAGAAGAACAAACGAATCGAGCAAAAGAAATGCTGTCTTTTCTATCTTTAGGAAATCAACGGGGAGCCATTTTGCCAAATCATGTGATTCGAAAAATTACGATGGATCCTAGTCAAAATATAACTGTGTTTCCAATTGAGGGTGTGGATCAGATTCGACTAGGAAAAAATCAGTTTGAAGCAAAGCTTAAGCGATTATATGAAATTTTGTCACAACTTCATCAAGAAAAGGGAGTGACAGAGTATTATGCAATTGATGCTAGCGATATCGAGCGAATTGCGCTTCGTCAAAAGCCATAGTAGGAGGTTTGTGTGAGAGATGACAATATCATTGTGGGTTTAGATATTGGGACAACGAAAATATGTGCTGTCGTTGGGGAAGTAAATGAAGCCGGCATCAATATTATCGGTGTGGGAAGTCACCCCTCAGAAGGCCTTCGAAAAGGCGTAGTTGTGGATATCGATGCGGCAGTGGAATCAATTAAACGAGCTGTAGAAGAAGCTGAATTAATGTCTGGATGTGAAATTTCTGCAGTATATGCAGGAATTGCGGGCGGACATATTTCAGGAATTAACAGCCACGGTATCATTGCTATCAAAGGAAATGAAATCACTCCTGTAGATGTAGACCGGGTAGTAGAAGCAGCTCGTGCAATTGCTATTCCCATGGATCGAGAAGTGATTCATGTGCTAACGCAAGAATTCGCTATTGACGGACAAGAAGGGATTTATAACCCAATTGGTATGGCAGGCATTCGCCTGGAGGCAAAAGTTCATATTATTACCGGTGCCGTAACCAGTGCTCATAATATTGTAAAGTGTGCAAATCGGGCAGGACTTGATGTATGCGATATTGTATTGGAATCTCTGGCAGCCGGTGAGGCTGTTCTTACCGAAGAAGAAAAAGAAATTGGAACCGCCTTAATTGATATGGGTGGCGGTACAACAGATATTGCTATTTTTGGAAACCGAAATATTCGCCATAGTTTTGTTCTAGCCTTAGGAGGTCAGATCTTAACTAACGATTTGGCGGTGGGAATTCAATCTTCACTACCGGATGCGGAAAGAATTAAAACTAAATTCGGAACTTGCTCTTTTAGCCGACTATTAGATACAGATACTGTAGAAGTCCCAGGAATTGGCGGTAGAGGGCCTCGTAAAATGACACGTCAAATGTTGAGTGAAATTTTACAGCCACGCGTAGAAGAAATTTTTCAATTATTATATCACGATATTCAAAAGGCTAGTCTCGAGAAACAAATTGCTTCTGGTGTAGTTTTAACCGGTGGCTCTGCTATGCTAGACGGCGTAATTGAAGTGGCAGAAAGTGTTTTTAACCGCCCTACCCGTTTGGGAATGCCTTTAAATATCCGAGGAATGACAGATATCGTCAATAGCCCATTATATGCGACAGGCGTGGGTTTGGTAATGTATGGTGCACGAAATCAGGACGCTCGAAAATTCCGTGTACGAGATGGAAAAATCTTCAATCGCTTAAAAGAACGAATGAATCGATGGTTTAAAGATATTTTATAAAGTTTAATCAACTATACAGGGGGGGGATATGTTCACATTCATTGACAATGAAAAATCGGCTAAAATCAAAGTCGTGGGTGTTGGGGGTGCAGGTGGCAATGCAGTCAACAACATGATTGACGCAGGTCTCGCTGGGGTAAAATTTATTTGCATAAATACGGATGCGCAGGCATTGGAAAATTCGAAAGCATCATATAAACTTCAGCTAGGAGAAACTTTGACCGAAGGGTTGGGCGCAGGCGCAGATCCTTCCATTGGTCGAGAGGCTGCCATAGACAGCACAGAAGAGCTAAAAGAGCTATTAAAAGACAGTCATATGGTATTTGTTGCCGCTGGATTAGGTGGGGGCACAGGAACAGGCGCCGCTCCTGTAGTGGCTGAAATCTGTCGAGAATTAGGGATATTAACCGTTTCTGTGGTAACGCGTCCATTTATGTTTGAAGGCAAACAACGAACTAAAATTGCTACAGAAGGATTGCAAGAATTGCGCCGCAGCTCCGATACTGTAATCACGATTTCCAATGATCGACTAAAAGGAATTTCTTCTAAAAACACCCGTATGGTAGATGCTTTTAAAAAAGCAGATGATGTATTGTTAAATTCAGTTCGTGGAATTACCGACTTAATTTTAAGACCTGGCTATATTAATCTAGATTTTGCAGATGTAAAAAGAGCTATGTCTAAAGCAGGAATGGCTATTATGGGAATTGGGGTGGCTTCTGGTGAAAATAGGGCTATTGAAGCAGCAGAACGCGCAATTTCTCATCCGCTATTAGAAGATGTGGTTATTTCTGGCGCAAAAGGTGTTTTATTAAATATCACTTGTTCCGAGGATATAATATTAGACGAAATGTTAGAAGCTTCCGAACGCATCCAAGAAGAAGTTGGAGATGATGCCGAAATCATTTTTGGCACGGCATTTGACAACTCATTGGGCAATGAAATTCGAATAACCGTAATAGCTACCGGCATTAATGATCCTTCTACTGTAGAGAATGATCCGTGGATTTCAAAAGTAAAAGGTCTTCGTAGCGCGAAACCAGAAACAATTCCTGTAGAAAAAGTTGTGGGCTTGGGCTACGACCCCCCCATGTTTGATACAGATTCCCCAGAATCTATTCCAACAATACCTGGATATCGTGGGCGCGTCGGAGAAGATGGTGATTTACAAATACCCGCTTTCTTGAGAAAGAAAGCAGACTAGAAACAGAACTAAATGTAGCCTCCTATAGGTCTTTTGTTCCATATCTAACTGAATAGACTGGCTTTTCTTGTATCCCCCCTTGAACATGAAAAGCCAGTCTATTCGCTCCTCTTTTTTCTTCTCTTTTATGATATAAAGTAAATCATGCAACGAACATCTTCTAAATTAATGATAGACTATAAAAAAGAAGAGTTAGGAGCGATTTATAAGCCTTGGAAAAATCGCATACGAATTGCATTGGTATATCCTAATACCTATTTTATAGGCATGTCAAACCTTGGCTTCCAGACAGTATATGCCAAATTAAATGAATTTGACCATATCGTATGCGAACGCTTTTTTTTGCCGGATGTGCATACCTCTTCAAATATCTCTCTAAAAAGCATTGAATCTCAAAGACTGTTGACAGAATTTGATTTAATTGCTTTTTCTATTTCGTTTGAAAATGATTATCTCCATATTCTTCAAATTTTATCGATAGCTAAAATCCCTTTGTTATCTGCGGAACGATCGACAAAATTTCCATTAATTATGGCTGGTGGAATCGCGACTTTCTTAAATCCAGAACCGTTAGCCGACTTTATGGATTTCTTTCTAATAGGAGAGGCGGAGCTTGTTTTAGATGATTTTATATCTTTTTTTTCAATCCGCCTGGAGAAAACAGATCTCCTTAAAGAACTGTCTATGAACATAAAAGGTATCTATGTTCCTTCTTTTTATAAACCTATTGAAAATGACAGAGATGAACTTGTTGGATATCAACCTCTCATAAAAAAAATTCCCCCTACGATTGAACGCATAATTGCCTCTGATCCTCAAAGACCTGCTACAACAAAAATACTAACCCCCAACACGCTTTTCGCAAATACATTTTTAATAGAAGTAGGAAAAGGATGCCCGCACGGGTGCCGATTTTGTAGTGCTGGTTTTGTATATCGCCCTCCCCGGTTTCATGCAGCAGAGGTATTAGAAAAAATTTTTGACGAAGGCGCTTCCAAAACAGATCATATTGGATTTGTGGGGGCTGCAATATCGGATTGCCCAAACATTCTTTCTCTTTTAAAAAAGAAAAAAGAGGGCAAACGAGTTTCCTTTAGTTCTCTACGAGCGGATAATTTACAACCCATGTTTATAGAAGCACTTGTAAAAAGCCACGTTAAAAGTGTAGCAATTGCACCAGATGCCGGTTCTGAACGATTACGACATGCCATTAATAAAAACATATCTGAAAATGATTTTCTGTTAGCAGTTGAAAAATTGGTAGAAAATGGCATCCTAAATATAAAGGTATACTTTATGATCGGCCTACCAATGGAAACTTGGGAAGACATTGAAGCTATTATTCTTTTAATAAAAAAATTAAAAGAAGTGTTTTTAAAAACAAGCCGTCTACGAGGGAAAATAGGTAAAATCATTGTGACCATAAGTAGTTTCGTACCAAAACCCTGGACTCCTTTTCAATGGTGTGCGATGAACACTGAAAAAAAATTAAAAGAAAAACTAAAATATATTCGTGAAATTTTACAAACACTTCCTAATATACAGATTCATGCAGATTCAATTTCAAATTCTACTCTTCAAGGAATTTTGGCTCGAGGAAATCGAAGAACAAGTGCGATACTTCATTCATTACAAGAAAAACGTCCTGTTTCCAGCATCTTAAAACAATATTTTTTAGAAGAAAATTGGCTCTATCATGAATTCCCGCAGAATACATTTTTCCCCTGGGATATTTTATCAGCAGGTGTTTCTAAGTCCTTTTTATGGCAAGAATATCAGCTTTCTCTATCTGGTCAAAACTCCGCCCCATGTTCGATGAGTAAGAATTGCAAAAGATGCGGTGCTTGTTTGGCTTTGTAAAATTCACGGTTATTTATTGAAAAAAGAGCCTTTTTTATGGTATTGTAAAGAAACACGATATTATAGGAGAGGTGTATATAAATGGAAAAACGGTTTTACTGGATTATCGTAATTGCTCTTTTGTTCTTTTTTGTGGGCATGCTGGGTTATTTTTTAGCTCCGGCAAAACGATCGAAACTTCCAAATCGAATTCTCCTACCATCCAGCGTAGGCAGCGTTGTTTTTTCTCACGAAGCTCATTATGCTTCTTATAAACTTTCTTGTCGAGAATGTCATCATCATCCCGACACAAAAAAACCATCCTTTGTATCCTGTCGAACCTGCCACACAGCTACAGTAGAAGGCACACCTTATCTAAAGACTTGTACTGAATGTCATGAAGCTACTTCGGTTCAAAAAACACCAATGTTAAATACAAAAGACGCTTTTCATAAACAGTGTATTGGCTGCCATACAGCAAATAAAGTGCCTGTGACAGACTGTTCCTCTTGTCATGGAAAATCATAATTTTATGGCCATATAAGTTTTATAAAAGGAAAAGTTCATGCGATCTCGGTTTTTTACACATCTATTAACCCCTAAAATTCAATATTCGGATTGGATGGTGAAGTTTATACCTCGCATGGATTTAATTATACCAAAACAAATCACATTTTTTTGTGATGCAATAGAAACAGATCCGACAATCCCACAAATGAAAGAAAATAGTTTTATAACAACTGGACAACGAGTTTCGATTTCACATGGGAATAACTATACTATGGTTTCACCGGTAACAGGAACCATTCAGGAAATTTCCTCATTTACCGGAATTTTAGGTAAAAGCTTTGTTGCCGTAAACATTGAAACCGCTGAAAAAGAAGAATTTGACTCGACATTCAAAACACTAGCAAAAGAACCAAGCCTTTTATTGGTCAAACAATACATGGAAAATATGCCCGGCACGCCTTCTTTAAAACGATTACTACAAAACCCAGGCACATTTCATACTTTAATTGTGAATGGAGTGGATAGGGATTTAATGCTTCAGACACAACGTTACTTTGTAAAAAATAAAGTAACGGAGTTACGAGAAGGAATTTCTTGGTTAAAACGTTTAACCGGAATTGAAAATATTATTCTAGCGTTGCGCGAAAATGATCTGGAACCTCCTATAGATATAGATATTCCGCTTGTATTGATTAAAGATCAATATCCCGCTGGATTGCCACATATGGTTGCCCGCACAGTAACTGGAAAAAAGGTGTTACCAGGCCGAGAAGAAGATGTAGGTGTTTGTGTGTTTACAGCGGAAGCTGTAGCTAACATTGGTGAGTCTTTTATAAAAAAACAAATTCCTTCTCGAAAAATTTTAACCATAGTGAATAAGGAATTAAAACGACAACTGGTTTCTGTAAAAACGGGGATTCATATAAAAGATATTTTCACTTCATTTTCATTTGAACTTCACGAAATGGATCGGGTTTTTGTGGGCGGACCAATGACGGGCGTCCCTGTTTTTTCTGAAAATCATCCAATTTGTCCTTGGGTTGATGGATTATTTGTACAAAATTCTGAAAATATCGCTACTATTAATGATTATCCATGCACCAACTGCGGAGATTGTGTACGGATTTGTCCAGTTCACTTGCCAGTAAACATGCTAGCAATGTTATTAAAAACTCGGGAATATCATATCGCAGCTGAAAAATATGGTTTGTTTTCTTGTGTGGGCTGTGGATTGTGTAGCTACATATGCATGTCTCATATCCCTATTACTCAATATATTGAAATGGCAAAAAAAGATATCGGATATATTAAAAAACGATAGGAAATATTGTGTTTAAAAAGTTTTTAATTTCCCACGCACCATTTATACATAGTGGCAGCAGTACTGTTCGAAAAAACAGTCGTATTTTATCAGCGATGCTACCAATGGTTGTATTTGCTACACTTATATATGGATGGCCCGCAATTAGCGTTTTATTATTAAGTGTATCTTTTGCCATCGGCATAGAGCTTTTAATACGGCTGCCTTTAGGCAAAAAATTAGACGTAATTGATGGAAATGCTGCCGTGATTGGCCTTATGTTTGGCTTGATGTTGCCAGCTACAGTTCAATGGTGGATTATTTTAATAGGGATATTTATTGCTATTGTGTTAGCAAAACAATTTTTCGGCGAGACAGGAGAAAACCCGTTTAATCCTGTTTTAGTTGCCTATGCCGTTTTACTACTTTCGTGGGGAGATTTGCTGAACTTTAATCAAACCTATTTCCCCTATTCAATTGGATTCTCTACGGTGGATCCGTTGACCATGCTGAAGCAATTTGGTCCTAAAGCAATTGAATCTTTTTCCTCATGGAACTTATTTATAGGACAACAACTCGGCGGAATTGGAACAACTTTTGGATTAGGGATTGTTATCGGAGGATTTTATTTGATTTTAAAAGGAGATATTCGCTGGGAAATTTCATTCTCCTTTATCGTCGGTCTTTTTATTTGTGCTTATTTATTTCATATATCCAATCCAGAAAAATATGCGACTCCTTTATTTCATATAGTAACTGGGTATGCGTTATTTGGTGTTTTCTTTTTAGCAACAGAAGATGCATCTTCTCCTACATATCGTTTGCCAATGATTTTATATGGTTTGGGAGCAGGTGCCTTGACTGTTTTGATTCGAAATATTGGTATTTACACGGATGGTGTGGTGTTTGCTATTTTACTGATGAATGCGGCTTCTCCATTATTGGACAAACTACATTTCCGGTCTTACCAATAGGAGGGTCGTATGCGATCAATTCTACGCATTGCTTTAAGCTTAACCTTGCTCTGCATAATCACAAGTGGCGTATTGGTCTTTGCTCGCACCATGACATCAGAAAAAATCAAAACACAACAGCTGTCTTATGTTCAAGGAGCAATTTTAAAAGAAATTCTAAAAGAAGCCTCTAATAATCCTATCGAAGACCGGTTTGACCTGTCTTATGGCGATACCATCATTTCTTTTTTCCCCGCATATTTTTTAGATGGCCAAAAGGCGATTGCATTTGAAATATTTGGAAACGGATTCAGTGGCAAAGTAGGTGTAATGATTGTCGTAAATATCCAGACTCAACAAGTTTTAGGTATAGATATAACAACGCATAATGAAACACCTGGAATCGGCTCATTAGCCAAAACAACATATAGTTTTAAAAATCAATTTACCCGATTTAAAATTGGAAATGATTTTCGGCCTCGGCATCGCGGTGGTGAAATTGATGTAATTACCGGCGCAACACTCACTTCAAGTGCTGTATGTGAAGCAGTAGAAAACGCTGGCAAAATTTATCACAAATTATCGCCTGAAATTATGACCCATTTAAAATAAAAAAGACGTACATATGGGAAAATCTAATTCAATATTTAAAATTTTTACAAATGGTTTATGGGAGAATATTCCTCCATTTCGTTTGGTGTTGGGTATTTGCCCTGCTTTGGCTGTAACCAAATCAGTTGAAAACGGGTTAGGAATGGGTCTGGCAACAACCTTTGTTCTAGTTTTTTCCAACCTATTGATATCATTACTAAGAAATATTATACCCAGAGAGGTTCGAATAGCTGCTTATATTGTTATTATTGCTACTTTTGTAACTGTGGTGGATATGCTCATGCAAGCATACGCATATCCTTTATATTTGAAATTAGGAATTTTTATTCCACTTATTGTTGTAAATTGTATTGTTTTAGGTCGCGCTGAAGCCTTTGCCTCAAAAAACCCAATCTTACTTTCAATCACAGATGGTTTTGGAATTGGACTCGGATTTACAATATCCTTAAGCATATTAGGGGCTATTCGAGAATTATTGGGAAGCGGCTTCATTACATTTTGGCAAACGCCAATTCGCATTTTCGGAGAAGGATATAAGCCGTTTCATTTGATTTTAGAAGCTCCGGGGGCATTTATTTGCTTAGGAATAATGCTGTACGGAATAAATGTGATTTGTAAAATAGGAAATTCAAAATGACTCATTATATTCTTTTGCTTGTCAGTTGTATTTTCATTAATAATATTATCTTAGCGCAATATTTAGGGTCGTGTCCCTTTTTAGGAACATCAAAACGAATTGAAACAGCGCTAGGTATGGGCATGGCTGTAGTATTTGTACTGACTTTAGCTGGCGCAACGACCTGGTTAACATACAATTGGATATTGGTCTCTTATAAACTTGAATTTTTACAAACGATTGCATTTATTTTAATTGTGGCATCTTTGGTTCAATTTGTAGAAATGTTCGTGAAGAAAAGTGTTCCTGGTCTATATGCGAGTTTGGGAATTTTCTTGCCTTTAATTACAACCAACTGTGCTGTTTTAGGGGTTTGTTTATTAAATATTCAAAAAGACTATACCTTTGTTGAAACGGTAGTTTCATCGGCAGCATATGCTATGGGATTTGGTTTTGCTTTGATTTTATTTGCCGGAATTTTGGAAAAAACAGCTCTTTCTAAAGTACCCAAGTCCCTTCAAGGAACACCAATTAGTTTAATTACCGCTGGTATTTTAGCACTAGCGTTTATGGGCTTTAAAGGAATGATTTAAATGCTGACAGCGGTTTTAATCATGTTAGGACTAGGGCTCACTTGTGGGACTGCTCTTGCTGTAGCCTCGAAGGTCTTTTATGTTGAAGAAGATTCACGGATTGTTGCAGTTGAAGAGATATTGCCAGGAACAAACTGCGGTGGGTGTGGATACGCTGGTTGTAATGCCGCAGCTCATGCAATTGTTTCTGAAGAAGCTATGCCCAATATATGTGTGGTAGGCAAATCTGAAGTTGCCAATGAAATTGCTTTCTTTCTAGGTGTTGAAGCCGGTTCAGCGGAAGCACCTATATCTATGCAGACTTGTGCCGGAGGGGATCGGGCGGAAAGTCGTTACTATTATATGGGGGCAAAAAGCTGTCATGCCCTATCAGCTCTTTACGGTGGTCGGCTCGTTTGTGACATTGGCTGTTTGGGATTGGGAGACTGTCTTCGCTCCTGTCCTTTTGATGCTATTAATATGGGACCTGCGGGATATCCAGTCGTTATTAAAAATAAATGCGTGGGCTGTGGTCGATGTAAAAAGGTTTGTCCTCAAAAAATTATCAAAATTCAAACCATAGCAGATCGCTTATTGGATTTTATTCAAAGCGATGATGCATTAGCTCCTTGCCAGACAGCATGTCCAGCAGAAATTGATATTTGTCGATATATTGATCAAATTAAGGAAGGAAATTTTTTTGAGGCCTTAAAAATAATTCGAGAACGCAACCCGTTTCCCGCCGTGTGTGGCAGAGTGTGTCCCGCACCATGTGAGGAATATTGCCGGAGGCGTTTGGAAGATGAAGCCGTTTCTATTAATCAGCTAAAACGGTTTGTAACTGATTATGAACGACTAAACGGAAAACGAGAATCAATTCCATGCTCTGCTGAAACAAATCGAAAAATAGCTATTATGGGCGGTGGTCCGGCTGGATTAAGCTGTGCGTACTTTCTCCGCCGACTAGGACATGATGTAACTATTTTTGATGCCCAGCCAAAACTAGGCGGTATTCTCAGATATGGTATTCCTAAATATCGTCTGCCAGCAGAAATATTGGATTGGGAAATTGATAATCTTCTTCAAATGGGAATTCAACATTATCCTAATGTCCGTTTGGGAACCGCTTTTAAAGCAACTCATTTAGTGGAAAATGGTCCATTTGAAGCTGTTTTTATTGGCATTGGTGCATGGCGGGAATTCAAATTAAACATTAAAGGGGACGATTTAAGTGGTTGTTATACAGGAATTAGCTTTTTGTCCAGAGTTACCAAGGCGATGGAAAAAGATTCGTTAATTTCTACCCCAGTTGGGAAACGGTGCATAGTAGTTGGCGGAGGAAACACAGCAATTGACTGCGCAAGAACATTAATTCGATTGGGAGCAAAAACAGTATCCATTGTATATCGCCGTCGTGAAGTAGAAATGCCAGCAAGTCAATCAGAAATTAACGCTGCAAAAGAAGAAGGCGTTCGGTTTTTGTTCCAAACAGCACCTGTTCGAATTTTAGGAAATGAACAAGGAAAAATATCTGGTATTGAATGTTTACGAACAATTTTAGGAGAGCCGGACGAATCAGGTCGTCGATCTCCAATTACAATTGTAGGATCTGAAACTATTTTTGATTGTGATTTAGTGATCACCGCTTTAGGACAAGAACCGGATACTGACTTTATTGAGCAAAATAGAAAAATTGATTTGACTCGTAGAGGAACGATTGCGGCAAATCCAGAAACACTTCAAACAAACATTCCTTATGTTTTCGCCGGTGGAGATGTACAAAGCGGTGCGTCCTTGGTTGTATCTGCCATTGGTAGTGGTAGACGTGCAGCTCGTTCAATTCATCTGTATTTAAACGGAAAATCGTTGGAATTTTCAAGACCGGAATATATGATTCAAGCCCCCACGATGCTGACCACCTATCCATCTTTATGCGGTGTAACACCGGATTCACGAGTAGAACAATATAGCATTCCTCCTAGTGAACGAAAAAACTCCTTTACGGAAGCAGATCTAACATTACCAGAAGAAAAAGCTGTGAAAGAAGCAAGCCGATGCCTTTCTTGTTGTCGGATTTGTTATAATAAAACGATAGACCGAGTGGATAGGCTTATGTAAGAAGTGTTTCCCATGGGACATCTAATGCCCCATACATAAGAACGGCTTTTTTAAAATCAGAAGGAATAGGAGCGGTAAAAAAACACGGCTCCTTTTTTATTGGATGAATAAATTGAAGTTGTATCGCATGAAGCATTTGGCGGGAAACAGTTCGATACGTTTTATAAATCGACCGACCACCATATATAGAATCTCCAATGATAGGATGTCCGATAGCTGATAGATGAACTCGGATTTGATGGGTTCGACCCGTTTCGATAATAACTTTAAGAAGAGCCGTATGTTCAAACTGTTGTAAAACAAAATATTGACTTCTTGCTGACCGAGGCGCTGTGCCATGGATAGACATTTTTTTTCTTTCGCTTGGATGTCGCCCAATCGAGAAATCAATTTCGCCTTCTTTTTCTTTTAAAACACCTGAAACAAATGCAAGATACACTTTTTGGGGTTGCCGTTCTTTAAATTGTTTGCTGAGTGCAACGTGGGCCAGGTCATTTTTGGCAACAACCAAAACACCGGAGGTGTCTTGATCCAATCGATGAACAATACCAGGACGAATTTCACCACCAATTTTTAGCAGACCTGGACAATGATATAAAAGAGCGTTTACCAATGTATTGGATTCATGCCCAGGAGCTGGATGAACAACTAAACCAGATGGTTTGTTAATAACTATAATATCTGAATCTTCAAATAAAATATCAAGTGAAATAGGCTGAGGCTGGAGAGATATTTCTTTAGCAGGAGAAAGTGTGACAACAACGACATCATTTACAGAAACATGAAAGGAGGGCTTTCGAACCTTTCCATTCACCGTGATATTTCCCTCGTGAGCAAGAAAGCTCAGCCTAGAACGAGAAATTTCGAACTGAATGTTTGCAAGAAAGATATCCAGCCGTTGCCCTGCATGATCAAAAGAAACAGTATATGTTCGAGACAAAACATCATCAAGAGCCACGAGAAAACACAGCCTCAATTTCTGTCATGACAACTATTTCATTTACCTTTTTAGCAGTAGATAGTTCTTTCAACAACAAACTAGTAGCGGTATCAAATAGCTTTCGTTCACCAAACGAAAGAGTTTTTGTGTTTTTTAAAAGATATAAATCACGAAAAACAGCCGCGACATTATGTAGAGATCCAGTTTTGATTTTTTCCATATATTCGCGATATCGGCGATTCCATGTTTGGGTATCGGTAGGCACACTTTTAGTGTCGCCTAATACCCTATAAATGCTGGCTATTTCTTTTTTTCGAATGACATTTCGAAGCCCCACGGTTTTAACATTTGCCACAGGCACCATGATTAGCATACCACTTTCTAAAACCTTTAGAATATAAAACTCATGTGTTTCGTTATTGATAATACGTGTTTCAATGGATTCAATAAGACCTATCCCATGAGTCGGATATACTGCTAAATCACCTTTTTGAAAAATGGGTCCATTTTTCTTATCAGGAGATTTTTTTTTAGAGTTTTTTGTTGCTGGTTTCATCAAGTAACCATTTCGTCTCAACACGCAAAATTAGGGATACAACTCCCCATTTTTAAATTATTTTAGCATAGATTCTTTGTTTCTGCAAACAAACAAAAAGAGGGTGTGCGAAAATTTTCGCACACCCTCTTTTTGTTTATATAAGCGAATAACTATTTATTTTACATATATAGTTTAATAAGAATTGGAACTAATAATAAAGCAACGACATTGAGAATTTTAATCATTGGGTTAATGGCCGGACCCGCTGTATCTTTGTAGGGGTCGCCCACTGTGTCGCCAGTAACCGCTGCTTTGTGAGCTTCGCTACCTTTACCACCTAAAAATCCATCTTCGATATATTTTTTGGCATTATCCCATGCAGCACCACCTGTGGTCATTGAAATAGCCAAGAAAACACCGGTGACAATACTACCAATGAGCAAACCACCCAGAGCAACAGGGCCTAATAAAAGACCTACCACAATAGGGGCAGCTACTGGAAGAAGTGCGGGGAATATCATTTCTTTTAAAGCAAATTTAGTAACGATATCTACACAGCGCGCATAATCTGGCTTAGCAGTGCCTTCCATAATGCCCGGAATTTCACGGAACTGACGGCGAACCTCATCTACAACAGAACCACCAGCTTTTCCTACCGCATTCATAGAAATAGAGGCAAACAAATAAGGAAGCATTCCGCCGATAAAAAGACCAATAATAACAGACACATCTCCAAGCTCAAAACTAAGCTGGGTTGCAGAGTCCGCTCCTTTTATGACAAATTCATATACATATGCAGCAAACAAAACCAGGGCGGCTAAGGCTGCGGAACCAATTGCATATCCTTTAGTAACCGCTTTAGTCGTATTGCCAACCGCATCCAGTGGATCTGTAACGGCACGAACACTAGCATCCATTTCTGACATTTCAGCAATTCCGCCTGCATTATCAGTAATAGGACCATAGGCATCAATAGCAATAACCATGCCCGTCATGGAAAGCATAGACATAGCCGCCATTGCAATTCCATAAAGGCCTGCAAACAAATAAGCCCCTCCAATAGCAGCACAAATCACCAAGATCGGAAATGCAGTCGACTGCATTCCTACAGCAAGACCCGCAATAATATTAGTGGCATGCCCTGTGGTAGAAGCTTGCGCTACTTTTTTTACAGGACCATAAATACCCGTATAATATTCTGTAATACCCACAAGAATCACAGTGAGAAAAAGACCAATTAGAGTTGCTCCGTATAATTGCATTGGAGTGTGGTCGCCAATCCCTACCCCTAATTTGGCAATGATAAAATAAAAGGCGATGGCCGCAAGAATAGCGGAACCAAACATACCTTTATAAAGGGCTCCCATAATATATTGTTTTTTGCCCAAGCGAACAAAAAAGACCGAAATAATAGAGGCGATAATAGAAATTGCCCCTAAAATTAGGGGGAGTTCAATGGCAATGGCTAGGTTATCAAACATCAAATAACCTAACAGCATCGCTGCAACTGCAGTTACAGCATAGGTTTCAAACAAGTCTGCTGCCATTCCAGCGCAATCACCTACGTTATCGCCTACGTTATCAGCAATAACAGCCGGGTTGCGAGGATCGTCTTCTGGAATACCCGCTTCAACTTTTCCGACTAAGTCAGCACCAACATCTGCTCCTTTAGTAAAAATACCACCGCCTAAACGAGCAAAAACAGAAATTAAACTACCGCCGAATCCAAGAGCCACAAGAGAAGGAACATCTTTTGTGATTGCATAGAACCCAGCTACAGAGGCAAGAGCCAAACCAGCAACCATCATACCAGTCACAGAACCACCCCTAAAAGCTAAAGACAGTCCCGCAGCAAGCCCTTTTCGAGAAGCCTCGGCCACACGAACATTAGCCACAACAGAAACCCGCATGCCAATGTATCCTGCAGCATAGGAAGCAATGGCTCCCACTAAAAAACCAACGGCAGGCGTAAGACCTAGCCCTATCCAAATTAGTATAAAAATAATGATAGCCGCAATACTAACGCTTTTTAGTTGTCGATGAAGATAGGCTACAGCCCCTTCTTTAATCGCAGCAGCGATTTCTTGCATTTTATCATTCCCCGCGGGAGCGGATTTTACGATGCCAGCAATAATGGCGGCAAAAATCACCCCCAAAATACCAACGAGCGTACAAATTACAGCAATACTCATTTTTCTCTCCTTTTGATAGCAGTCATCTATTACAATTCTGGATCGCGAACCGATCGTCTATTATATTTATTCATCGCTTCTTGCTGCCCTTTTGTAAGAACAGCAAGAATTGCTTCAGACCCTAGTTTTAGAAATTCCTCCAAAAGATCAAGCTCATCTGAAGAAAAACGACTCAACACATGATCGGCCGTTTTTTCACCATGCAACGAGCGCCCTACACCCATTCGAAAGCGTAAAAAATCGGTTGTGCCAAAGGTGTTAATAATAGAACGGACTCCTTTATGTCCACCATCGCCACCGCCCAATTTAATCTTAAGACTTTGAAATGGCAAATCCACCTCATCATGAACTACAATCATTTGATGAGGAAAAATTTTATAATAATCTGCCAAACGATAGATAGATAAGCCACTACGATTCATAAACGAAAGCGACTTGGCCAAGAAAACAGTTTTTGTTCCGATTTTTCCTTGGCCGAACAAAAGATCCGGAAAATTTCGCTTTTCTTTCAAGAGGATAGAGTGCGTTTCAGACAAATTATCAACGAGCAAAAAGCCAGCATTATGGCGCGTCAATTCATATTGCACCCCTGGATTTCCCAATCCTACAATTAGAAAAAAATCCGGTTGGCCTTTTTCAAACACCATGCTTGTATGTTTTCCCGCTGGTGGATGATCGTGTGTCCCCAGCTTTTTCACTGGTTATATTTATTTGGCGCGAATCGCCGCTACCGTATAGTTGTTACCATGAGGGAGAGTTACTCCTTCTGGTAAAATTAAATCAGAAAAACGAACGGTATCGCCGATATCCATTTTTGTGATGTCTATTTCAATAACATCTGGAATTTGATTCGGCAGACAAATCACCTCTATTTCACGATGAACAACTCGAAAAATGCCCCCCATATCAACCCCAACACTTTTTCCAATAAACGAGAAAGGTACTGTAGTGCGAACTTTTCGATCTTTTTCTACTTTTAGAAAATCTACATGAAAATATTCACGCGTTAAGGGATCCATCTGGACTTCTTTTATCAGAGCAGACACCTCTCCTGTAAGACCTTTTAGCGCTACTAGAGGTTGCCCGGTTTCTTTCTTCCGCAAAATAGTGCGAAGCTCATACGCATCAATGGAAAGTAACATTGGCTCTGTTTCTACTCCATATAAAATGGCCGGGATCTTGCCTTCACGACGAAGTGAACGCCCAGCGCCCTTACCTGTTTTTTCCCGCTGAACAACATTTAAATCATACTTTTTCAACTGTTTACCCTCCCCAAAAACGAACTTTCAAATCAAACATTGAAAGAATCGTATATTACACAAACAAAGATGTAACAGACTCTCCATTATGGCTACGGATAATTGCTTCCGCCACAAGATCTGCAATGGTAAGAACCTGAATTTTCTTACAAGATACTTTCTCGCCCAAAGGAATACTATCGGTTGTAATTAAAGTTTCAATAGGCGAGGCTTCAAGCCGTTCAATCGCAGCACCAGATAATACTGGATGTGAGCAACATGCATGAACTTCTTTGGCACCTGCTTTAACTAACGCACTGGCCGCTTCAGTTAGAGTGCCTGCTGTATCCACCATATCATCTACTAGGATAGCAATTTTATTAGAAACATCTCCAATTACTGCCATTGCTTTAGATTCATTGGGTTTGTTGCGACGTTTATCAATAATAGCCAATTCAGCAGAAAGTCTTTTTGCCACAGCTCTGGCTCGTTCTGCTCCACCTGCATCCGGAGAAACCACAACAATATCCTGACCTTCAAAAGTTTTTTTAATATGTGTTAGCAAAACAAATGAAGCAAAGAGGTTGTCTACCGGTATATCAAAAAACCCTTGAATTTGGGTTGCATGAAGATCCATTGTGATAACACGATTTGCGCCTGCTGTGGTAATCATATCCGCGACAAGTTTCGCACTAATGGGAACTCGAGGGGCAACTTTTTTATCTTGTCGTGCATATCCATAGTATGGGATAACTGCTGTTATCCGACTGGCTGAAGACCGCTTCATCGCATCAATCATTAACAACAACTCCATTAAGTTGTCGTTTACTGGATTACATGTAGGCTGAATTAAGAAAACATCTCGCATGCGAACATTGTCGTCTACTTCAATTTGGATTTCGCCGTCACTGAAAGTTTTAATTGTTGCCTTACCAAGAGGTATTTTTAACTTTTTGCAGATTTTTTCAGCCAAGTCTAAATTGGCGTTTCCAGAAAAAATGGCAATGCCCTTCATAGATTTCTCCCGCATTAACTGGAAATAACGATAAATAAATGGCTGGGGTGGGAGGACTCGAACCTCCGAATGCGGGAATCAAAATCCCGTGTCTTAGCCACTTGACGACACCCCAACAGATGATTTTGTATAAAAATCAATGTAATTTAAGCCGTGTCAAAATTAATTGTTCGTTCCCAACCCAAGAATGGATCGCGCTTATAGCTTTTTTTTCGGATTCGAATAAGCCAAACAATGTAGGACCGCTACCGCTCATGAGGCTACCAACAGCACCTACTTGAAGGAGTTGCTCTTTTTGAGACGACAACGTCGAATGTATCTTAAAAGTAACTGATTCCAAGTCGTTATGAAGATGTTTGACCATATCAAATACAATATCTTCCGAACTTGGGTTTTTAGGATGTTTTTCGACATTTGTCAATGAGAAAGTAAGCTTTTCATAGACCTCAGCAGTGGAAACACTGTAGGAAGGACAAACAAGGAGAACCCAATACGGCTTTATTTTAGGGATTACTGTCAACTCTTCCCCAATTCCTTGTGCATAGGCGGGTTTGTTCAATAGAAAGAAAGGCACATCTGCCCCTAATTGAAGCGCTAGTTTCTGAATTTGTCGAAAAGATAACGGTTCTTGATGAAATTGATTTAGCCCCAAAAGAACTGCGGCAGCATTACTGCTTCCCCCCCCTAAGCCGGCTGCCACTGGAATTCTTTTAATGATCTGTATAGACACCGCTGGCGGCAAATGAGTTTCTTTAAAAAACAATTCCGCTGCTTTCCAGCAAATATTCTCTGAATTGACAGGGACTAAGGAAGAATCACAGGAAATAGAAATTTGATTTGTTTGAAAAGAAAGTATTACCGTATCGCTAAGGTATAAAGGGCAAAATACGGTTTTAAGGGTATGGTATCCATCTTTTCTTTTTTTAGTAACATACAAAAATGCGTTAATTTTAGAGAAAGAAGAGAGATGAAGTTTTTTCAGATTCGATGGTGAGTTCAACCAAATTTTTTCCTAAAAAAGGGGGCAACTTTGAAATAACAGTTGCCCCTTATTAAGACTATTTTTCAATAGAAACGACATTAAATCCTATCTGATTTCGCAAAAGCAACTGAATTTTCTCTCCTTTTTTAGCTGAATTGAGCTTGGAAACAAATTCTTCCGCTGTTTTTACAGAAACTTTATTAATTTCTTTTACAATATCACCTTGGCGAACGCCTGCTTTAGCAAAGCTTCCTTTTGCAGACACGCCCGTAATAAGAACTCCTTCTGTCTCTGGCAATCGATATCGACGAACAATATCCGGTGTAATTGTTTGGGCACTAAATCCAAATTGAGTCTCTTGTTGGGCCTGTGGTGGCGGGACAGTGCCCTTGCCGTCCATAGCTGCTAAGGCTTGATCATCTCGTTTTGCAACCTTGATTGAAACTTCCTTGCGTTGACCCTCTCGTAGAACTGTCAAATTCGCTGTGCTTCCTACCGGAATGTCCGCAATAATTTTCGTAGCATCTAAAGAGCCGGTAATTTCTGTGCCATTAATTTTTAAAATAACATCTTTAGCTCGAAGCCCGGCTTTTTGAGCCGGCCCCCCTTCGACAACTTCTATAATAAGAGCTCCATGGCCTTGTTTCAACCCATAGTAACTACTCATTTCTTGATTTAAGGGTTGAATGGCTACCCCAATCCAACCACGCGTAACTTCCCCTTTGGATTTTAATTGAGCCACAATTTTTTGTGCCATGTTAGACGGAATAGCAAACCCAATACCCTGACCACTGGCTGCAATTGCTGTATTAATACCAATGACTTCGCCCTTTAAATTTAATAAGGGCCCTCCACTATTACCAGGGTTAATGGAGGCATCGGTCTGAATATAATCATCATAAGGACCTGAGCCAATTACGCGTCCTTTTGCGCTAACAATTCCAGCGGTAACGGTTTGCTCCAATCCAAAAGGACTGCCGATAGCAACTACCCATTCGCCAACCCTTAGTGCATCCGAATTCCCCAAAGTTAATTTGGGTAATTTAGAGGCTCCTTGCAATTTCAATAGAGCAATGTCTGTATTAGGATCTGTTCCCACAACAGTGGCTTTATATTCTTTTCCATTTTTAAGACGAACAACAATATCAGCAACACCCTTTATCACATGATTATTGGTAATCACATGTCCATCTTCATCAATAATGAAACCAGAGCCCATTCCTCGCTGAATCGACTCTTGTTCTGGAATTTGCCCTCCAAAAAATCGTTCAAAAAACTCCCGAAATTGTTCATTCCCACCAAAAGGAGTTGCTCTGGCCGTTTGAGTAACCTGAATATTTACGACTGCCGGACTAACGGCTTCGGCAATATGACTAAATCCTTCTGAAGGAAACACTATAGGAACAGCGATTTGAGAAGGTGGTGCTGCCGCTGCTCCAGGAGTTGATGTCCTAGGCTCCGCTCCAACAGGAAGGAGCATAGAAACAGTTAGGCACAGCACGGACAGAACTAAAATGCCCGCTATAATAAATCGTGCAGAAAATTCTCGTTTTTTTATATTCATTATAGAAATCCTCCTTCATAAACGAATGTTGTTCTTCTTAGCCTATAGCCGGATAATACAGGCAAATTATGAACAAAACATGAAGGGACCATGTGGTTTTTATGAATACCTATTTAGCTTGTACGAATATGAGGCGTAGGTCATGAAGCACATGCTGTAATAGCTTTTCTTCGTCTTCCGTTAAGTTTCCTTTGGTTTTTTCGGCCAACATTCCTAAAATGTCAATTGTTTGTTTGGCAAGAGGTAGATTTTTTTCTGTTTTTTTAGTTTCAGGATGTTCAATTAACCCTAAATGAAGCAAAGCAGAAGAATTAAGCGAAAAAACGAACAAAGAAAAAGTCATTTCTGGAATTACATTTTCCTCAGCATTTTTTTGAGTTTCGGAAGTAGGTATTTCTGATTCCTTTAAGATAAAATCTTTATTGTTATCATCTGTCATGCTTTGCTCCTTTTTGGTTTTTATTTTTTCGGGGCATTTACAACATTAATGTATTCGTTATGTTTGAAATAACGAATCATTTGATAGGCAATATCGGTTGCCACATTGTCTTGCGCTTCCTTTGTAGAAGCGCCTAAATGGGGCGTACAAACAAAATTATCAAATTCAAGTAAGGGATGCGCTTGAGGAGGCTCTGTCACAAAAACATCTAAAGCCGCGGCAGCGATTTTTCCAGACTTTAATGCATCATATAATGCGTCTTCCTGAATAACGCCTCCGCGCGCACAATTTACAATCATCACACCGTCTTTCATTTTTTTAAATTCTTCATGGCCAACCATCCCCGCTGTTTCGGGCAGCTTAGGAACATGAAAGGTAATATAATCACTTCGGCGTAAAAGCTCATCGAAAGACACGGGTTCATATCCATCATTTTTAATTTGTTCTGGAGAAACAACTGGATCTGCTACAATAACATTCATCCGCAAACCTTTGCCGCGATCAGCCACAACAGATCCTATTTTACCGTAGCCAACCACACCCAATGTTTTTTGATATATTTCACATCCTTGAAGATTCTTTTTTTCCCATTTCCCCGCCCGCATTGAAGCTGTGCCACAAGGAATATGGCGCGACATAGATAAAATCATCGCAATAGTATGTTCTGCCGTGGTAATCACATTTCCGTAAGGAGCATTCATCACAAGAACGCCATTGGCAGTTGCTGCGGGAATATCCACATTGTCGACCCCGATACCAGCACGACCTACCACTTTTAAGTTGGTTGCCGCCTCTAAAACATCAGCGGTAACTTGTGTAGCACTTCGAATAATCAGCGCGTCGTATTCTGGAATAATTTTTTTGAGATCTTCAGGAGCAAGGCCCGTTTTTACATCCACTTCGAAACCTTCTTCAGCACGTAACATTTCAATACCGGCTTCGGAAAGTTTGTCACTTACCAATACTTTCATTTCTCCTCCCACATCTATAAAATCATGCCTATAAAGGTACTGATACAAGCTCTTTTATAGTCTTTTATTATGGTATACTTTAGGGAAAGATTCAAGTTTAATTTCTGTTTGCATATCAGATTAAACCTGTTAGTGTTTTTCGCATATTGGACAATTTTTAAAAGGGTGTTTATGAACTGGCAAATTTCTTTTCAGATCGAAGGAATGTCTTGTGCAGACTGTGCCAATACCATTGAGCAAAAATTAAACCGGCTGAAAAAAACAAGCACTTCTGTATCAATCGCCACAAATAAAGCCACAGTTTCGTACGACTCAGAAAAAATAAGTTTGGCTGAAATTATTGATCAAGTTCGAGCATTGAACTTCCATCCGAAAACAGTCCAGATGAAATTTATACTCTCTGGCATGTCGTGTACTAATTGTGCAAAAGGTATTGAAAAAAAACTGATAAATACAAAAGGATTTGTAAGCGTCTCCGTTCAATTTGCTACTGAAACCCTTTTTATTGAATATTTGCCAGAAATACTTACAGTTTCAGAAATAACTAAAATTGTTGAAAAATTGGGCTATAAAGCCAAGCCGATAGCTATGGAAATGTCCGAAAAAAAAGATCTGGAAAAAGCTCGATCCTTATCTCGAAAATTTTGGGTAGGAGTTTTTTTAACCATTCCTTTATTTGTTTTGAGTATGGCCAAAGATTTTCATCTGTTGGGGTCATGGAATTATGCATCATGGATGAATTGGCTCTTCTTTTTCTTAGCAACACCTGTTCAATTTTATACCGGAAGCGATTTTTATAAAGGCGCCTTTATTTCTTTACGAAACAAAACCGCCAATATGGACGTATTAATAGCAACTGGTTCCACCGTGGCTTATGTATATTCAATAATTGTACTGCTATTTAGTTCGTTAGGCGGACATGTTTACTTTGAAACGGCTGCTGTAATTATTACCCTAATTAAGCTTGGAAAGGTTCTAGAGAACAAAACAAAATATAAAACAGGAGCTGCAATTCGTCATTTAATGGATTTAAGCCCTAAAATGGCAACCCGACTTTGGGAAGGGAAAAAATATGATGTGCCTGTTTCCGATGTTCGCGAAGGAGATTTTCTACTTATTCGACCGGGTCAACAAATCCCGGTAGACGGAGTGATTGTAGAAGGAAGCTCGGCTGTAGATGAATCAATGTTTTCCGGAGAATCTTTGCCAGTTGAAAAAACAATATCGAACAAAGTAACGGGAGGGACCTTAAACACTTACGGCGTACTTACCATGGAAGCCCAACAAGTAGGGGAAAATACAGCCCTGGCTCAAATTATCCGAATGGTTGAAAGCGCACAAAACAGCAAAGCTCCGATTCAAGCTTTGGCAGATAAAGTTACCGCTATTTTTGTGCCATCTGTAATTATGATTGCACTGGCAACATTTTTTATTTGGTGGAATTTTTCAGGTGAACTCGTATCCGCCATGCTTCGATCAGTCGCCGTTTTAGTCGTGGCATGCCCTTGTGCTTTAGGGCTTGCCACGCCTACGGCTATCATAGCAGGTACTGGCCGAGGGGCTCGGCAGGGAATTTTGTTTAAAAACGCAAAAACATTGGAAATAGCAACGAATGCGAAAATTATTTTATTAGATAAAACAGGAACCATCACAAAAGGCTCTCCCACAGTAACGGATATTGTTTCCTTTTCTATTTCTGAAGAAGAATTATTATCTGTTGCTGCGGCTGTAGAAAAAAATTCGGAACACCCTATTGCTCGATCCTTAGTCTTGGCGGCAGAAGAAAAAGGACTTTCTTTGCCAGAAATTAAAAATTTTCGAAATGAAAGCGGAAAAGGCGTAAGCGCTTCTATTAATGATAAAGTTATCCATATTGGAAAGCCCATATGGATGGAAGAATTACATATTTCTTTAAGTTCAAGCCTAGAATCTATGTCCCATTTCTCTGATACCGGAAAAACAATTCTGATGATTGCTGTAGACAAAGAAATAGAAGGATTTATCGCTGTATCAGACTCGGTAAAAGAGGATTCTCAAAAAGCCATTCGAAAACTTCATGAACTGAAAATTCATACGGTAATGATTACAGGGGACAATCGTTCTACGGCAACTGCTATTGCAAAAGAAGTAGGGATAGACGAGGTTGTAGCGGAAGTTTTACCAAGTGAAAAAGCACATTACGTTTCCCAATTTCAACAAAAAGGACAATCAGTAATAATGGTGGGAGATGGTATAAATGACGCACCTGCGTTGGCACAGGCAGATATTGGAATAGCAATTGGGTCTGGAACTGATGTGGCAATAGAGGCAGCAGATATTGTTTTATCAGACTCAAGTTTATTGGGCGTTCATCGAGCATTGGTGTTAAGTCGAAAAACAATCTCTACTATCCGACAAAATATTTTTGCCGCATTTTTTTATAACATTCTTCTAATTCCTATAGCAGCGGGCGTGTTACAACCGTTTACATCAATGCCTATGATGCTCCGCCAGCTTCATCCGATTTTGGCTGCACTTGCCATGTCATTAAGTAGTATTAGTGTTGTAAGCAATAGCTTACGCTTATATCGAACAAAAAAAGCCCGGTTTTAAACCGGGCTTTTTAATTTTTATAAACACTTTATATTATTTGATAAAAACAGCGGCAGCAACAACGGTCGTCCACAAGCCATTTTCTTCCCCTAATGACGCTTGAGTAAAATTACGCGATTCTACAATTTTACCACTCATATAATATACTTCGCGACGATCGTCATAGTTTTTATTGGGATCAAACTCAATCCCTAATGTGCGAGCAAGCATTGTAGCCGCTAAATCTTCTGCGTATTCTCCTGCTTCAAATTCAGTTTGACCAAATCCATGATGTTCGGAAAGATAACCGTAATTTCCTTTTTCTGATGGAATTGCCAAACCAATACTTGCTACAATCCTACGACCAGGTTCTTTAATTTGTTCCCGAGCTAAAACACAGTGAGTCACTTCGCCTGGCTCCAAATGTGATATGCCTTCTTCCACAGTAAGCTCTTTACAATAAGGTGGAAAAATGGAAGACACTGTAACCAGATTTAAATGGGAAATTCCAGCTGCTTGTAATGCCATTTCAAAAGAAGCCAATTTTTCTTTATCGACTCCTACCCCTTTTGTAAAAAACATAAAGCGCGGTACATACATCGTCTTAAAATCCTTTCTTGGAAAACTTAGTTCTTTAGCTCTAACGAATAGCTTATGTAATGAGTAGCTCCATTTTTGTCAATCTTTACTTACAAGTTTCTCAATGAAACTAGTAAATAATATGCTTTTTAACCGTTTGAACAATTTCTTCCGGATCGTCCATGATAGTAAAAAGTGCCAGATCCTCCGGAGAAATATAATCATTGGCAAGTAATGTATCTTCTATCCAATTTTTTAGGCCTGTCCAAAATGTCGTTCCTACCATAATTACTGGAAAAGGACGAATTCGATGGGTTTGAATTAGAGTAAGTGACTCGAACACTTCGTCCATCGTCCCCAATCCTCCCGGCATGACAATATACGCCTGTGCATATTTTATAAACATAACTTTTCGAATGAAAAAATAATCAAATTCGAGTTGGATATTCGCATACTTATTTGGTTTTTGTTCAAATGGCAATACGATATTGAGTCCAACTGAAGAGCCTTTTGCTTTAGCCGCTCCTTTATTAGCCGCCTCCATAATACCACCGCCACCGCCAGTGAGAACCGCAAAGTTATTTGCTACAAATAAAGAGGCTATTAATTCTGCTTTTTTATATTCTGGAGCTGTTGCCGGGGTACGCGCGGAACCAAAAATACTTATCGCCGGCCCCAATGCATGAAGTGTTTCTATCGAATTTACGAATTCACCCATAATTTTTAAGACACGCCAGGCTTCACCTGCCTGAAAATCATCTACAACATATTGTTCTTTTGTTTTCACAAAACCTACTCCTTATTTGGGGGATTTCTTTATAAACCAAATATTTCTTTCTTTGTGTTATGCCCTCTTATGCTTTGTGCTGTCAACGCTTTTTAAGTTGTCAAGGATATATAAATTGTCCTACAATATTTTTTAACAAAGAAAAAACCCTTTTGGAATATGAAAAAAAGAGAGTCCAGCACAATAAACATTTAGTATCATTAATTCAAAAAGGCCAAAAACACACAAGCTAAATGCTTAGAATTCTGGAGAGGAATAATTGCTGTGGAATGCACTACTAGCACGTACAATAAAAAAATCATAAAATATGTAGCTACTGTTGAAGAAAAAGCATTAGAACAAGCAAATAATGTTTTACACTTACCAAGTTTGGTTACTGATGTTATTCTACTTCCAGACGTTCATGTTGGATTTGGAATGCCCATAGGATGTGTGATGGGTTTATATAAAGCTATTTCACCAAATGCTGTTGGGAAAGACATAGCTTGCTCTGTTTCTGCTGTAAAAACTAATTTAAATATCAATGATGATAAATTTAATTTAGATAAGATAAAACAGATTATGAAACACATTAGATTGAATATTCCTTTAGGGGTTGGCGGAAGAAGAAAGCAGCCGCTAGAAACCCATGATTCTTTGTTTTCTGTATTAGATGCAGGTAATTATCCTGTATCTAAATCACTTCTCCGTGATTCAAAATGTAAAATTGGAACACTTGGAAGTGGTAATCATTTTATTGAGTTTCAAAAAAATTCCCAAGGATATCTATGGCTTATGATTCATTCGGGCAGTAGAAATCTGGGGGCCGAAGTAGCAAACCATTATGATAAACTAGCTCAAGCGCATTGTAAGAGAACAGGTTATGGGAAAATGGCAGAGGATAAACTTTCCTGTCTTCCAACCGATTCACAGGCAGGAAAAGATTATATAGATGAAATGCGTTTTTGTGAGCAATATGCACAAGAAAATCACAGGATAATGAAAAACATCATTAAAGCCGCTTTTCTAAATGAATTTTACTGGGTTTCTTTCACAGAAGAACTTTACACCAAACATAATTACGCTGAAGAAATAGAAGGAAATGTTTGGGTTCACAGAAAAGGTGCTGTAAAAGCTGAAAATAGTTTAGTTATTATCCCAGGGAGTCAAGGAACTGCTTCTTATATCTGTAAAGGTAAAAATAATCCTAGCTCTTTATATTCTTGTTCACATGGAGCAGGAAGATTAATGAGTAGAACAAAAGCTAAAGATGAATTGGTGTTGGAAGATGAAATAAGAAAAATGGATGAAAAAGGAATTCTTCATGCTTTAATGGGTAAAAAACAATTAGATGAAGCACCTTCTGCCTATAAAGATATTGACATGGTTATTCAATTGCAAGTGGACGCAGAAATTATTGAAGTTGTGGAGAAGCTAGAACCTATTGCTTGTATAAAAGGTGATTGAGGGGCATAAAGAAACTTATATATAATAGATCTGTGTCTATTGTAGCTCAAACACAGCCATAGAAATCAGATGAATTATGGAAACAACCTTTTTATTTATATAATTGCAAAATGAAACCACAAATAAAAAACATTGCTGACAACCGAAAGGCACGTCATAACTATTTTATCGAAGATGAAATAGAAGCAGGAATTGTGTTGCAGGGAACAGAGGTAAAATCTCTTCGAATGGGTCGCGCAAGCTTGAAAGATGGTTATGCAAAAACTCAAAATGGAGAATTGTATCTTCACCAAGTGCATATCAGCCCGTATTCTTTTGCCCATTATGATAATCATGATCCGTTGCGTGTTCGAAAACTTTTATTGCACAAGCGAGAAATTAATCGCTTGAACGGCAAAATCAGCGAACAAGGGTATTCTGTGGTTCCTTTACGAATGTACTTTAAACAAGGAAAAGTAAAAATCATGCTAGGATTGGCGCGCGGAAAGAAAAAACATGATAAACGAGACACTATCCGAGAACGAGATCAAAAAAGAGAATTTGAACGCGAGCGAAAGCATCAAAATTAAATTCTTCTCTCCTTTACATTTCATTCACACACGACTTTCTCAGTCTAGAACCTATAGCATTGACAAAAAAGAAAACCGTGTTTATTTTAAATACAAACTCGTCAAAACGCTTGGGGGGCGAAATGGCTTCGACGGGGGCAAAGAAGCTCAGGCTGCATACCGAGTGCCTGTCTCTCGTAAAAAAGATGGGAATTAAAATAATCGCAAACGATTATAACTACGCTCTAGCTGCTTAAGCTAGCGTCCTTGTTCGGTTCATCCCGCAAACTGAATAAAGGGCGTCAACAAAGCGGGATAGTTAACATCAAGTGTCTACATTAATGTTAGCGAATTTTAGTAGACTGGCGAATTTCAAATCTGGCTCAAGGGAGGTGAGTTCGCGAGATTTAAAACTTGAGATAAGTATGTAGATGTTTGTGTGGACTGTTTTCGGACGCGGGTTCGACTCCCGCCGCCTCCACCAGCTTGTCTGGTTAAGACTAACAAAATCCCGAAAGTCAAGCTATTAGCGGCTTTCGGGATTTTTCTTTTCCGGCACTGTAGAAGGGCAAGTCCCAATAGTTTTTAGTACCAAAAAGCTTATAAGACGGGAATCCCGGGAAGAAAAAGATTCCAAAGGCTGGTCCCAATAGTTTTTAGTACCAAAAAGCTTATAAGACGCGCCTCTCGCATCTGTTTTATTTTCAAAAACGATGTCCCAATAGTTTTTAGTACCAAAAAGCTTATAAGACAAATTTATTGCTTTTTCCGATAGTTACTTCAAGCAACTGTCCCAATAGTTTTTAGTACCAAAAAGCTTATAAGACGTCTTTTATCGGCTAGCAGAGGAATACTATGCATACTACGGTCCCAATAGTTTTTAGTACCAAAAAGCTTATAAGACGCTGTCAACGTCACTGCAATTATTGCGGGTGGCGATGTCCCAATAGTTTTTAGTACCAAAAAGCTTATAAGACTCACGACAACTATGCCTATATTGTGCCCATACTCTCGTCCCAATAGTTTTTAGTACCAAAAAGCTTATAAGACGATATGACAATGAATTCAAACTCTTTAGCTACTACAGTCCCAATAGTTTTTAGTACCAAAAAGCTTATAAGACTACAGCAACGCAAGGATTATGGAGTACCACGATACAGTCCCAATAGTTTTTAGTACCAAAAAGCTTATAAGACGAGTCCCGTGCGTTGCCTTGCGGACAACACACTCTTAGTCCCAATAGTTTTTAGTACCAAAAAGCTTATAAGACAAAGTTCGCCAAAAGGGTTGATTTTTCGCATATTTGAAAAACATTTTGCGAGTGGTTAATTTTTTCACCTATTTTTTGCCACTTTAACTGTACTAATTTCAAGGAACAATTCTCCAAATTTAGTTTTGCCTCCTACTTTCGAGCGGCTGCCGTATTTTTACCGTACTTGAACTGCTCGAAAATTGCTTTTGGTATTAAAAATATTCTCCCGTCTGAAATAATGCTGCTCCCGAAGGCATTACTGCGATGGACTAACGAAAGTATTTTGTGGTCTATAACCAACTTAGTTGTACTACAAAAATCAAATATTATCAATAAACCATGACTGAATTATCACTCAGCTCAACTTTTTTACCCAAAGTTGTCCATTCTTTCGGGCTTGAAATAGTCTTTTTATCAACTCCGCCCAGTCGTATCATCACAATTTGGTCTTCGTTATGGTTAATCATTTCATCTAATTTGATTTTTAGTATCGTTTCTTCTTTCGGCGATAGTTGGCAGATAAAAACGCTGTCCTGAAACCCGTCGCCATTCCCTCGTAGGGTTTTAAAAACTCTGCGTAATCGTTTTGGCTCAGTAATATCGTATGTAATCAACACATAATTTCGCATCCGTTACCTCGTGGTTAAAGGCGAATACTCGGGCAACTCACCGGTTAAATATTTTGCCAGAAGTTTTGCTTCCAACATAAACATTCTGCGATAAGACAACCGATAGCCAAATTTTGGATGGGTTATCATCTCATCAACTCGCCTCTCATAAGCGGTTAATAGTTTTTTCTTTGCGGCCTGTGCCATATAAACCCCGCCGTCAAACACAACAAAATCTTCTTTTGAAATCTGTTTTTCATTAACAAGCCTAAGTATGGTTGAGTCCACGACAAGCGGACGGTACGGCTCCATCATATCAAGAGAAAAAGCGGGTCTGCCAGCAACAACTGCGTGATAGAAGCCGAACATATAATCAAAGCCAGCTGTTGCCAGTGCTGCGGAAAAATCTCTTGTCAAAAGCGAATAACCATATGATAATATTGCGTTGATTTCATCTTTTGGCGGACGCTTATTTCTGCCTGTAATATTAAATTCGCAGCTGTCATTTAGCATTGTGCCAAAATTTTCCCAATATTTTTGTGCTGCAATTCCCTCAAATCCACGCAAACTATCAAGATTGTCCGTGTTATCAATTTGCTTGGATGTGTTTTTTAAAAATTTAAGCGTTTCTCCTAAATCAGCCTTACCATTGCGCCTCAATAATGTACGTTGATTTTCTATTTTGGCTTCAACAATCTTTTTAGATAGGTTAAGTCGAATATTTGGAACATTAAAACCCAAAAATTGCTTTTGGCGCAAAAATATGTTTTTTGTAACAATACCTGAAGTCATTCCCTCTAAATAACCAGAAGTCGAGAAATAACTTATAGTTCCCTCATGTCTTATCATTTCTCTGATGGCTTGTGTAGTGATTTGAACATTACCAAATAAGCAGATATGCTCAACATCTTTTGCAGGAACACAGCTTTTGCCCTCATCAGGAGTCCATACCGAAAAATTATCCCCTTCCTTGGATACCTTGCCGCCGTTCGAAATCACATACAAAATTCCACCATCGGGTCTGCCTGGATATAGCCTGCGCGGTTCATCTGTTTTCTTGACAATAAAATTCTGCTCATCAGGCAGGCAAATAAAGTTCAAAGAACATCTGACGCACTTTTCGCTATCTACAAGCGGTTCTGGCATTTTTTTACAGCGTTTAAATTCATTAGCTTTATCAATCAATTTTGTTACAAAAGTGTCTAAGGTAGGTTCATAAGTTACATCAATCAATCTGTTTGAAGCCCTGTAATAAACTTTTCCAAGATTGCACTCGTGTCCGTTTGAGCGAAGCAAATACATTTGCCCTGCTATTTGCGCCAAGTCATTATCCCAAACATTGATTTTTGGAAGTTCAACATCAAAAAGTGTTTTTTCAAGCGGATATTCCAGCATTTTACCGTTTTTATCTTCAATCGGAATATATTGTTCATCTTCGTTTTTTATGCTGTCCACTCGACCGCATAGTTTTCCGTCTTTTGAATAAAGTGTTGTATGTGAAATGTCTGCTCCGTCAAGCAAGTTTTTTGGTGAGTTTTCTTTGCGTTTTTCGTGTTTCTTTTTACCCTCAATGGTATCAATGCTCGTTTCAAAAAGCCGCTGCACATACATTAGGTAATACAGACGCTCGCAATAAACAAGCTCATTTAACGCACGCAGCTCAACCGGTTCAATTTCTTGTGACAACAGACTTCTCCTTTAATTTTTCAACAATTTTGGTGCTCACAATATTTTCAAATTTTGCTTTATCAATAAAAATATCTGCTTGATTCTTGAAAAACTCACCCGAGGCATCACGAAATAAATTCGGCGCATATTTACTGTCATTAGATTTTTCCACCGTATCGGTTTTGTTGTCTGTAATTTTATAATCACCGCTATCAGTTTTAATTAAACCGCAATTTTTAAAGCCGTTCAGTTTTAGTTTTCCAGACCAGCGTTTGCCATCATCATCGTTTTTAATTTGAATTTTATTGCCACTCAACTTAGTTGTGAAATTTAATAAATCACTATGCCTATTCCAAAATCTACGCTGTAAGTTCCAAGAGGCATTTAAGTCGGCGTGAACTATTTTTAACTTACCACTATCAATTGTAGCAAACAGTTTTCCACCCTCCATTGGAATAACATCACCCACTTTGAGCTTTTGGATTTCATCTTTATTATAAAAATCTTCTATTCTATTTTTTAAATATTCAGACAATACGCTGTCTGTGAAATCCTCGTTTTTAAGTGGACGGCAACGTATGCCAGGCGCATTTGTTTTCGCATAAAACTTACTTGTGTAAGCTGGATCAGTACTGTCATATATTGAAATACCATACAGTGCCGCTTGTCCTTTTATTTTATCAATAATATTTCTGTGTGCCCATTTCATAAGTCGGCTGTTTTCCTGTTTGGTTTTACCAGAGTTAAAATCGTAGCGGCGCAAGTCTTCAAAAGCAATCACATTACAAGGCTCAAATTTTTGTACCCAAGAATGAGTTTTTTCATCATAGACAAAGCCTCTTGCAGACTGAATTAACAAATCTGCTCCCGTTTTCGCCCTGTCATCTTTAAGATTATTTATGTGGGTTAAAAGTTTTTTGCAGACAGTGCCGAATTTCTCTTTATTTTGCCTAACCACTTTTCCGGCCCTGCGTGGGTGGGTTGACCATCTCAACAGAAGCACTCTGACTTCGGTTAAATATTCTATCATCCACATTGATTTGCCGCCATAATAATTTCGCTTATTGCGACCCCTTGTTTCGTTGCGCCAAGCTTTAATTTTATCCGCAAGAATTTGTTCATATTCACTAAAAAATTCTTGTGCTTTTATGCTTATTTCATCTGCGGTGGTAAGTTTTGACAATTCTTCAAGTTTGGCTTTATAAATTTCATTTTCATAATATTTTTTACTTTGCTCAATTAACTTTTGCTTTTTAGCTAAATTCGACTGATTAATAATTTTGAGAACATCTCTCAAAATATTGACTTCTCGTTTTAGACTTTTCACTTCATCCATTGCCTTTTTGCGGCTTTCAATAACTTTATCAGACACATCTTCACCCGGAAGTTTATCCAAGAAAGAACGTTTGTGTACAGCAACCCATTCAGGGTCTACGTCACTTAACTTGGGCAACACAACAGGGAGTACAAATTTACCCTTATTTTCATCAGATTTTGGTGCAAGTTGGAACACAGAACACGCCCCGAATGACTGTTGTCCTAAATCAACACTCATAACACGAATTGGATGCCTTGCCTGAATTGCAAGGCTAATTTCATCCAAATGCCTATCGGCTTTTGTTTCACCATAGGCATTTGAAAAATAGTGCATTATTTTTGACGAAACTTTTTCAAAATCATCATAAGGTAGTTTTTTATCTACTTCCATAGCAATTTTAAAATACGCAAACTTGACCGTTTTGCCAGTGCCGTCAAGCTTAACCAACAAATCTGCTCCGCCGAATTTGCCTATAAATTCTTCATCGCCCGATTTGAATTTGACATTTTTCCCATCTGCTTCGATAACTTTAAACTGTTCGCTTTTTGCCAAGTCAAAACTGTAAGGATTTTCATCAAATTTTTCGTCAGCATTTTTTTTGAGCAACGGCAAATTGAGTTTGAGAATATTATTTTCACAAGTGACCTCATAATTTTTCAAATTACCGCCGCCTCTGTATTCATACATAAGCCAACGAGGCGAACTGATTTTATCGGGGAAAGTATATCTTGCGCTTGGAGCTAGTCGCCCCAGTTTTGATAAAGTTGAATGGTAATCTTTGACAGTTTTAATAAAGTCCTCTGTTTCCCAAACTACTTTATTATCGTCCTTCAAAAGCCAGTGGAAAAAATTAACATCGCCAATCTTTCGTTTTAGTCTTTCATTGCTTTGCCAACCAGTTACAATTCTTAATCGTGCAATTTCATCAGGGCAATTTTATGCTTCCACTCTTTTATTATTTCATTCAAGCTACCGCACATGGCACCAGTTATATAAAATTCCTTATCGGTTTCAAATCCTGCATTCTCATCTTTTCGCTCTTTGCAGTATTGTTCAATTTTATTCCGCAAATTTTCGTCAAAGTTATCGTATTTTTCTTTTTCTTCTTTAATTTTATCTGTTTGCTTTGCATAATTTTCTTTTGTGGTTTTATCAACAGCGTTCCAACTAATTAAATGTGCTGTCGCAACACGCATAGCCGCTTTATCCCAAAAAGAAAGCTTTAGCTTGCCGCTACCTTTATCTATTGATGGCGCCGAAAGGCTTGATGTCAACAAAGGAACAAATAGGGGGAGAATATTGTTTTCGCTACAGCTGCCTTTGAAGGCTTTTAGCTCATCTTTTTTAGGATCTATTTTATTCGGGTCTTTTGGCTTTCTGCCGCCCTTTTTACCATCTTCCATTTGATGAGTACCAAATATGCTGGAGTTCCAAGCACCTACATTTTGAGCCTTGCCATCTAATGCGATTTTTTCATACAATGTTTTTACTATTTGCTTCTGTTCATCAGTTTTTATATCTGGAAGTTTGGTGCAAAATTCCCTCAAGACATCTTCTTGCTTCACCAATTCCCGATTAGAGTTATAATATTCCTCTTGCCTCATAAGTACAAAACGCTTTTCATACTCTGCCACAGCCTCAATTAACGCACAATGACTGTCAAAAATAGCCTTTTTGCCATCTGAGTTTTTCGGTAATACGATTTTAAGTTTTATTGTTTTTGTGACTGTCTGTGCCATTCACTTCCTACTCTTAATGTCTGTTGTTATAGCAATTAACCATACTCAAAAATAGCATAAAGCTATTGAGCCTTGAAAGTCCTATTTTCGCCGAAAGGGTAAATTGCTATAATAATTTACAGCGGATTGTAATTAAAAGATTGGGCATAAAAGGGACTTTTGAATGGAAAAACCACCATTAATATGCACTCTTAAAGTCCACTTGCGGTTCACACACCTATTCTTGAAAACCTGTTCCACGACTGTACTTAACCCCCACGGATTCGTTTCCCCTCGTTTCCCCTGCTACAAATACTCAAACCAAATGTCCCTTAATAAAATCCTTCTGAATTGTTGACCTAGCAACATTCATAATAATCATTAACGCCCAGTGTTTTGACGGTAAACGACAATAAAGCGGCAAAAATATCGCGTACCTATCGCATTTTGATTTTACAGAAAATGCATGTCAAACAAAGAACGGACAGGATGCACCCTTTGTGGGCATTCTGTCCGTTCTTTCAGCTCCTTGAGGTTCTGTGAACCCATTTTCAAAACAAGGGATATTCCTATGAAAACCCTATTCAAGCACCCGACGGGAAATGGGCTTCATATTTGCATCTAGGACGTAGACAATAGGCATTGTGTTGGGGATTGACATCTGTTTCAGTGTTTTTTCGTCAAGTGTATCATCAATGCACTTGGAGAGAGCGCGAAGCGCGTTGCTATGCCCGACAACCATAATGGTCTTGCCGGACTTGATGACCGGAATCAGTGTATCCTGCCAGTACGCTCTAATGCGATCAAGAGTGTCTTTCATACTTTCGGCTTGAGGAACTTTATTTTTGGGAATAGCTCTGTATCGAGGATCATTTGCCGGAGAACGCGGATCATCGGATGCAAGCGGCGGCGGGGCAGCATCAAAGCTGTTCTCCCAGTTTTTCACTCGTTCCTCGTTCCACATAGCTACAATTTCCTCGCGTGTTTTGCCCTCAAAAGCTCCCTGTTTGGTTTCATTCAGTCGCCAATTGGTATGCACAGGAATCCACATCATATCCATACCCTCAAGAGCCAGCCAGGCTGTTTTAATCGCTCTGCTAAGGCATGAGCTATAAACTGCATCAAAGGAAATCCCTTCCTTTTTCAAAAGTTCACCCACCTTGAGACCAGCGGCAACGCCCTTTTCAGTTAAATGCGTATCTCCCCAACCGGAAGTTCTTTTTTGCGTGTTCATCACGCTCTCGCCGTGACGTAACAATACCAACTGGTAGGTTTTACCTTCCCGTTTCTCTGCACTCGCGGCAAGGGCTTGCGCGCACGGTAGTAACAAAAATAACACCAATAGCGCTCCGAGTACTTGTTTTAATCTCATGCTTTGCCACCTTTTTGTTCGTGGTAAAATTTTTGACTTTGTCATCTCAACATCCTCCAAGTTTAATTTTATAATTTACCAAGCCAAATTAAATTAATGTAAAGAATACCAGGTGAACGTGAAGGTACAATTGAATCCGTGTTAAATTTTTGTTAAAATAATAGATAAAAAAATTATGCTTTCATTTCATAATTCCATTTTATTATTCTATTTATAAGGAGATGATATGACAAATATTGAGGTAAAACAGATGGCACTTGCTTTGGTGGAACGAGACCCTCTCGTCATGATGCTAGGAACTGTTGGTTCGGATGGCGCGTCAGAGATCAAAGCGATGGTGAAAATACGGAATGACGGCTTACGTCAGTTTTGGTTTTGCAGCAACACATCGGCTCGACGCACAGAGATATTGCAACATGATGACCGCGCCTGCTTATATACTTATGAGTTTACAGCCGATACCAATCCGGTGATTTGTCGAGGTGTGATGTTGTCAGGGATTGTCGAATTGTCCTGGGATGATGACTTGCGACACTCGCTTTGGCAGGATTTCATGACGATGTATTACCCGCAGGGTCCGCTTGATCCTGATTTTGTCGTCGTGAAATTTACAACGAAGCACGGAAATTACTACGAAGGATTGCAAAACACAGATTTTCTGATTTGACCGGGTAGTCTCACCAATAAATAATTTAAAATAACTCTTAAATCACTATCTCAAATGTATTATTTGGTATTTATTTGTGTGCCCGCTTCATTATGCCAAGGTTTTAAACGTGGAATCCAGCGAGGAACATTCTTTCGATATTCCCGATATGCATTTCCAAAACGTTTCTCAAGACTTTTTTCTTCTACAAGCGGAAAGTAGAGCATATTGGCGATGACTGAAACGATAAAGAAAATAAAGATTGCCCAAGAGTTAAGCAAAAGTGCTTCGGCAAGCTGTATGATGAAGACACTGGTAAGCATTGGATTACGAACATGACGATAGGGTCCGGCCACAACTAACTGTTGCGGTGGGTCCCAAGGAGCTGCCGTACCTTGACCTATGGAATGAAACAACCGCATTGTCCACAAGGCAAGGCTTAGACCCAAAAGGAGTAGCACGCAACCGATGATTAAAAATAGAGGATGATTCATTTTCCAGTGATAGTTCGTCAAATAGAGGATAACTGCTGGGATGAAAATAAGAGCGTTCACTGGCAGAAGCAGGATTGGTAAAATCCATCGTTTTTTTGTAAATGACATAGCGTTTATGCCTCGCTAGATACTAGTTTAAAAGAATCCAAATATTCCTGTTCCTGCTGGTGATGGTAGGCCAGGAACTCTTCTATGCCCTTACCCATGTAGCGTTCAAGCTGTTTTTTGTTTGTTTTCAGTAAATCAATAACTATCAGGCCATCGAGCGCATTAGAAAAGTCCGGATCAAGATTGAACCGTAAAATGGAACCGCCTAGTTTCAAATACTGCCGTATCAGCACAGGCAATCCTTTATTAGCATCAATATCTTCAATCATGGAGACAAGTTCTGCTTCGTCATCCGGCATATTCTGCGTAAGCGCATGCACCCAAGCAGGACAACGGAAAGGAGTACGCGGAGTAACCAGTTTCGCTAATTCCTTTTCTGGATTTCGGCTTTCAAAAAATGCCGCCATAAGTTGGCGCGAAGCTTTTTTATAATCGTGCGATATGCTCACCGGCCCAAAGAGAGTTTTATATTTCGGAAATTTAAGTATATACGCAGAAATTCCTTTCCAGAGTGAGAGTAGTGATACATAATTTTTTTGGTATTTAGGACATATAAAAGAACGTCCCATCTCTAGCGCAGGACCGAGATGTTTGAAAAAGTTCGGATCTAGTTTGAAAAACGTTGCTGTATACATACCGCTTTGTCCTAGGCGCTGCAGTATCTCATCACTATGTGCCAAACGATAGGCTCCCGCGATTTCATTTTGGTTCCGATTCCAGAGAAAAAGCTGCGTATAATATGCATCAAACTTGTCCGTGTCACATTTCTTGCCGGTACCCTCACCGACGAGCCGGAACGCCTGCTCGCGCAAACGTGATATTTCTTTCATGATTAGAGGAATTTGTTCCGCCTGTGCATGAACTACACTGAATTCACCGTTTTCAAAAAGAATTTGATGCGTCGGCAAGTTGCGTATTTCCATTGCCAAACTTTCCTTCGGAACGGGTGGAATTAATTTTGCTTGACGCGTTTTCATTTTGAGCGGGAAAAGTTTGGGTTCAAACTTGGCTTTTTCGATACGGCGGTGCAAAAGTAGGTTACGCATACGAAGATAGCGCATACAACGTTCGTCACTACCCAGGCTTGCCAGGCGTGAGGCGGGAATAGCTCTGCCAATTTCTACATGAATCTGTCTGCCGTGCTTGTTTGTCATTTGCCGCGGAAGCATTGCGGTACGCATCCTAGGATGAAGAAGGCCAAGCACATGGAAAAGTGCTCCATTACCGCCTGTAAAATGAACCGGCACGATCGTGGCATTTGTATGTTTGACAAGTCGCGCTATGCTTGTTGACCATGCTCCCTCATGGATACCCGAGGGATAAAAGCGTAAATGTGCAACATCTCCAGAGGGAAAGACGCCTAAGGCGCCGCCACTGCGTAACAATGTCAGAGCTTTTTTTAAGGCATTCAGATTGTTTTGTGAAGAAGTTGCCCGCGCATAGGGATCCACAAGAAGAAAAAATTCACGCAGATTATGTACACAGCCTAATAGATAATTGGCCATAACTTTCACGTCCGTCCGGCGTGAAAGCAAAATATCGCTTAGAATTAAACCATCCAGTCCTCCATAAGAATGATTTGCAACCACGATAATTGGTCCTTCTTGCGGAATACGTTGCAAATCTTCCTGAGCGACAGAATAGCTTACACCAAGCATCGATAGTGCATGGGAAATAAAGTCATGAATATCTTTACTAGAGGCAAGTTCATGATATACATGTTCAAGTTTATGCAGACCAAGTAGCTTGCTCAAGGCTGTACCAAGCGTGTGTGTGAATACGTTTCCTCCGAAGTTTGGAGGAATAAAACTATTTAATTCTTTCTTGTGAATTTTTTCAGTACCGTAGGAGCGTTCCATATACAATCCTTGAGTTGTGATTAAAGCATCTTTTGCGTAAAAGAAAGCGTATATAAATCTATTCCAAGTTTTGTAAATTTTTTTTGATGTTATCAATTCCTTTCAGAACGTGCAACATTTTACAATTGCATATCACGCCATTCTATAGGCTCTATTTTTTGGCAAAAGCATATCAAACATGCTGAAATTGCTCATATTTAAACCTTGTTTTATTGTTTTGATACCTATACGGTTTACAATAAATTTACAATGAATTTGAATTATTTTAACTCCTTGGGAATACCTAAAACTCAAGCTACCGGTTTTATCACGTCAAGTGCTTAATTAAATACAGGTGCACCTTTTTCTAGGTCCAACAGCTGTTGTTTCAACGAAAGGCCTCCCGCGTAACCTACCAGTTTTCCGTTTGCTCCGATAACTCTATGGCAAGGAATAATGATCATAATTGGATTATTATGATTGGCCATACCTACAGCCCGACTGGCATTAGGGTTGTCAATTTTCTCTGCAATTTGCTTATAGCTTTTTGTTTTGCCATAAGGAATACGTTGCAAAGCTTTCCATACCTTTTGTTGAAATGATGTACCAATGGGAGCCAATGGGAGGTCAAAATTTTGTCGTTTCCCTTTAAAATACTCCTCTAGCTGCCGAGCTGTTTGATCTGACAACGCTGTAGCCTTATATGCGCCATCGAAAGGAATCTCTCTTTCCAGCTCTACTGCTACAACAGTTGCACCTAGGCATGTAACAATAATCATACCGATAGGTGTTTCATATCTATAATGTGATGTGTTTATGAGATGTTTTTTAGAAACAATTTGTGTTACGCGCATACTTAATTCCTTTTGACTGATAAAGAACCGTATAAACAGCTAATTTACACAAAAAAATTATTTTAGCAATTAATTAAAAAGCTCGATTTTTTTTTATAAACATAATATCTTTTTCATATCCTTTTCACATTTTTAAAAACGAGGTGAAGCCCATGGATGTTGTGTTGCTTTCTCGCTTACAGTTTGCTGTGGCAGTGTTCTTTCACTTTATTTTTGTTCCTCTGACATTAGGCTTAAGCGTGTTAATTGCCATAATGGAAACACGCTATGTTCGCACAGGAGATGAAACGTATAAGCGAATGGCCAAGTTTTGGGGGAAATTATTTATCATTAATTTCACATTAGGTGTAGTTACTGGAATTACACTTGTATTTCAATTTGGAACAAATTGGGCTCGTTATTCAGAATATGTGGGCGATATTTTTGGCTCTCTTCTTGCCATTGAAGCTACAGTTGCTTTTTTTCTGGAATCTACCTTTTTGGCCATTTGGTATTTTGGCTGGAAACATCTAAGCAAGCGTATTCATGCAGCGACTATTTGGGTGGTGGCGATTGCTTCAAACCTTTCTGCTGTTTGGATTATTTTAGCAAACGGATTTATGCAGCATCCAGTAGGATATGTTTTACAAAATAATCGAGCTGAATTAAAAAGTTTTTGGGAAGTTATTACAAACCCCTATGCCTGGGGACAATTTTTCCATACAATTTCTTCCTCCTGGATGCTGGCAGGATTTTTTGTATTAGCCATATCCGCTTGGCAGTTATATCGAAAATTTGAAACAGATTTTTTTCGAAAATCGTTTCGTATAGCCGCGTCATTTACTTTGCTGATGGCAATTTTGATGGTTTTTACCGGACACCATCAAGGGCGAATCGTGGCAAAATATCAACCATTAAAATTAGCTGCTATGGAAGCTCAATGGGAAAGTGAATCCTCTGTTCCGTTTAATTTATTCGTAATTCCTAATGTAAAAGAACAAAAAAATGTGGAAGCATTGCCAATTCCTGGCTTAATGAGTTGGCTCTCACATGGCTCTTTTTCTGCTGAAATTAAAGGTTTAAAATCGTTTCCAAAAGAAGATTGGCCGCCAATTCTAATATCGTTTATCTCTTTTAGGCTAATGATAGGTTTGGGTGTTTTATTTGTTGTAATGGCTGGCTGTGCTTTCTTTTTTCGCCGAAAACCAGAAATGCCTAGGTGGCTTGCCCGATTGCTTGTATGGGGACTACCCTTCCCCTATATTGCTTTGTTTTTAGGCTGGACATTGGCAGAGGTGGGACGACAGCCGTGGATCGTGTATGGATTAATGCGAACCAAAGATGCTGTATCACCTGTTCCGGCTGAGAACGTACTAATTTCGCTAGTCGCATTTGTTTTAATTTACTCGGCACTTGGAATTTTAGACGTTTACTTACTTCAAAAATATGCCCGAAAAGGGCCTGACCCAGCGGTATAAAGGAGTTTTGTATGCTAGAAATTACTTGGTTTGTACTTTGGGTATTGTTGTGGGCTATTTACTTAGTGCTAGATGGAGCCGATTTTGGAACGGGAATTTTAGCACCGTTTTTAGCAAAAACACCTCAGGAAAAACGAGATACCTATTTAGCCGTAGGGCCTTTTTGGGATGGAAACGAAGTATGGCTAATTGCTGCCGGCGGGGTTACCTTTGCTGCGTTTCCTAAAGCGTACGCCGTTCTTTTTAGCGCTATGTATGCGCCGCTATTGATTTTTTTGTTTGTATTAATTTTTCGAGCAACGGCAATTGAATTTCAACTTCATATGACCCACCCAACCTGGAAAGCGGTATGGGAAAAAATTTACTGGGGCTCAAATGCACTTGCCCCCTTACTTTTGGGTGTATTTTTCGCCAATTTATTTACCGGGATTCCGATTGACGAAAATGGGGTATACCACGGCTCGCTATTGGGGTTATTCACACCATATACCTGTCTAACAGCGGCGTTGTTTCTAGTCCTTTTTTGCATGCATGGGAGTATTTGGCTGGCTATTAAAACAGATGGTGATTTAAAAACACGAGCTATCCGTTTAGCGCGCATTTTATGGCCAATTACAGGCATTACATTGTTTCTTTTTTTATGGAAAAGCTATTGCACAACCTCTATCTATATCGCATATAGGGAAAATCTTGGATTAATGCTTGTACCCACAGTATTAATCCTTGCAATTTTAGGAATTGGTTTTTTTCTGAAAAAAGAACTCTCGTTATGGACATGGGTTTTAAGCGCATTGACAATTTTAACTCTTCTTTTTTGGGGGATGCTCGGTATTTTCCCGAATATGATTTTATCATCGCTTTCGCCTGATTTTTCTATTGGCATTTTTGAGGCGGCCTCAAGCCCATTGACATTAAAAATCATGTTGGGCGTGGCTTTGGTGTTCGTGCCAATTGTAATTGTGTATCAGATATGGGCTCATTCTTTGTTTTTTAAAACAAGAAATATGTAGTTTATTTAAAATGTGATGACATCGCCGGTTTCAAAGAAGAAATATGATCGGCTTCCATTGCGTATAAAATTTTTTGAATTTCTTGGGTTAATGTTTGACGTTTTTCATAACTGGGCAGATTCTCATCAATTACAAAATGACGCGCAGGGTAAATCGTAAGTGTGATTTTGGGAAACCACTTGGATTGTATTTTTTTAGAAACGTGCGTGAATTTAGAGTTCTGTGACCCATTAATGTAAATAGGTAAAATTCGAGCGCGCGTTAATTGCGCAATAACGGCAGCCCCTCCTTCAATTTCTTCTACACGACCTGTGTACGTCATATGCCCTTCAGGAAAAATCATACATTTTTGACCTGATTTTATTTTTTGAGTCATACTCCGAATGGAAAAAGGTTTATCAGGATCAACGTTATAATAATCTGTGAAACGTAATATAATTTTAACCCACCATTTTTGGCTCATTTCACTTGTAATTCCGAATGCAATTCGTTCCGGCAAAAAAACACCTAATAAAGGTCCATCTAGTAAAGAAGCATGATTTGCAATAATTAATACTTTTTTACCGGAACGACTAAAGTTCTCTTTTCCGTTTACCTTCACACGGAAGAAACTTTGAAAGAAAAGTTGAGCCATGCTTCGAGAAAGAGTTCCTGGTAATTTTTTCTGAATTAAAATAGACACGCCAACGGAAGCAAATCCTAAAATCCAAAAAATATGTATGATAGAAAATCCAATTTTCTCCAATAGTGCTGCGACACACACACCTAACACCATACAAAAAGCATTGAGAATATTATTACCCGAAACAGTTTTGGCCATCTTTTGTAATGGTGTTTTGGTTTGGAACAACACATATAATGGAACCGTATATAATCCCCCTCCAATTGCAATTCCTAATAGGCTTAAAGAAATTGGAAGGCTATAAGAGGATCGTAAAAAAGTATAAAGCCCGATTGTCTCTGGATGTCGGGTAAGAAAAGTTGTAAACAAGCAAAAAAAGAGCAAGGAAATAGACATAATCCATATGCCTAATGGAACAAAGGTAGAACGGGTTTCATATAAAGTTAATTTTTTACAAAGAATAGCACCAATAGCAACTCCGATTGTAAATAGTGCTAAAAAATATGAGAAAACAGTAGGCTGAGCATTTAAAAAATACTGTGTAAAAGGAACCAATAAAGAAAGCAACAAAGCTCCGACCATCCAAAACCAAGAGATACCCCAAATAGCTCGGTAAATTATTTTTCGTGAACGAATCTCTTTTAAAACTTGCGCTGTATCTTTGAAAATATTAAATCCGGCTTTTTGGATATTCCCTGTAGGAGCTGGTGGAATATGGCGACTAAAAATATATCCCAAAAGAGCTATAGAAATTAAAAAACTTGAACAAATAATTTCCCCGTGTGATGCACGAATTAAGATGGCTCCGAAGATAGAGCCTGTTAAAATGGCCACATAAGTTCCTGCCTCTACATACGCATTTGCTTTAACTAAATCGGTCTGGGCTAAATGTTGGGGCAATAAAGCATACTTGATAGGTCCAAAAAAAGCGGATTGCGTACCCATAAAAAACAATAGGACGAGCAACAATGGCAAATGATGTGTCCAAAATCCATAGGCGGCAAAAAGAACCAAAAGAATTTCGGTAAGCTTTAAAGTTCGAACAAGTTTGGCCCGATCAAATCGATCGGCTAAAATACCAGCGGTAGCTGAAAACAAAAAATAGGGTAACATAAAAAGCCCTAGGGCAATTGTTACCCAAAATGCACCTTCTGCTTCGCCCAAAGTAAATACAATCAAAACAAGAAGGACATTTTTTAAGAAGTTATCTGTCCATGCACCACAAAATTGAGTTAAAAAAATAGGCACAAAATTACGCGATTTTAATGATGATGCCACAAAAAAATCCCTATCCTTTAAGCCTGCTTAAAAAGACGATAAAAATGTCATATTAATATCGACTGATTTGGCTGCGTGTGTTAAGGCGCCGCTTGAGATAAAATCTGCGCCCAATGAAGCCAATTCTTTTATATTTTCTTTAGTAACACCACCGGAAATTTCTATTTTGGATCGATTTTGAATTAACTGAACGGCTTTTTTTATTTCATCAACCGTCATATTATCAAGCATAATAATATCGGCTTTTGCATCAATGGCTTCTTGAACTTCTTTCAAATTCCGGGTTTCTACTTCAATTTTTATAAATTGAGAAGCTCGTTTACGCGCTTTTTGAACAGCAGGTAAAATACCGCCAGCCGCATCAACATGATTATCTTTAATTAAAATGCCATCATAAAGACCTATCCGATGATTATATCCTCCGCCCATTCGAACCGCATATTTTTCCAATTGACGCCAACCAGGAATTGTTTTTCGTGTATCGACAAGCTTGGTGTTTGTTTTGCCAAGGAGTTTTATATACGTTTTTGTGTTTGTGGCAATACCGGAAAGGCGTTGCAGGAAATTTAATGCCACTCGTTCCCCTGTAAGAAGAGATTGGGTTCGTCCTGTAAGGGTAATTAATTTTGTTTCCGCTAAAACTTCTTCGCCTTCTTTTACATGGGAGACAAATTCAACCTGTGGATCTAAACGATGAAAAACTTTCTTCGCTATATCCAAGCCTACAAACACTAAAGATTCTTTTGCTGTAATATGCGCTGTACATTGATCTTGAGCATCAATAAGAAATTGTGTCGTAATATCGCCATTGGCGATATCCTCTTCCAGCGCCAAATCAATTAAACGGTCGATATGATTCATGCCAAACCTGTATTTTTTATTTTAGTTAAATTTTCGTCAAGCTTTTCTTTCTTTTCTGTCATCCGCGCGTGTTTTTCTCGAATATCGTCAACCACTGCCACAGGCGCTTTATCTGTAAAGCCTTTGTTGGCTAATTTTTTACCCAATACATCAATTTCATTCTTTACTTTTTTTAATTCTTTTTCGACACGATCAATTTCGCTTTGGATGTCGACAACTCCTTCTAACCGAACAAACGCAGTGGCATTAGGAATAACTACCGTGGCCGAAAGACCGGATGGTGCCGGCTCTATTCCCGCAGTAAGTTTTTCTAGGCGAGCCAATGGCAAAATTAAATTAGATGCGCTTAAAATCTGCTGAGCTAAACTAGTGTTATTTGTTTGAACATGAACCGAAAATTTTACGAAAGGAGAAAGGTTCATCTCGCCACGAACATTTCGAACCCCCGAAACAAGGTCTATTACTAACTGCATTTGGCTTTCAATAGACTTATCCACCCTCAATTCGGCAAGCCAATGTTTCTTTTCAGGGAAAGGAGCTCGCATAATTGAATCTGTATTGCCGGGAAGCTGAGAATAAATCTCTTCTGTGATAAAAGGCATAAATGGATGAAGCATAATTAAGAGCTGATTAAATACAAAAGAAAGGACTTGTGCTGTAGTTTCTTTTTCTGTTTCGCCTTTTTCTCCATACAATGTTGCTTTGCTCATTTCCAAATACCAATCGCAAAACTCATGCCAAACAAATTGATATAAAGCTGTGGCAGCATCGTTAAATCGATAGGAATCAAGCGCCTGAATGGTTTCTTCTATAGTTCTTGCAAGGCGGGATAAAATCCATTTGTTTTCAAAAGAAAGACTTTGAGGCAAACCGCTATACGGTTTATTTAAATGCATCAAAGAAAAACGAGCCGCATTCCATATTTTATTTACAAAATTTCGATACCCTTCTACTCGTTTTGCGCTCAT
>Ga0123353_10000496_pt1 | contig 48699 bp, 51 predicted proteins | sample TergutLab28metaG_3_FD_92763 | JGI IMG/M metagenome (GOLD analysis project Ga0123353, IMG submission 92763) | Labiotermes labralis P3 segment gut microbial communities from Petit-Saut dam, French Guiana - Lab288 P3 | ecosystem: Host-associated > Arthropoda: Insects > Digestive system > Gut ... | reverse complement strand
AGTGCCGAGTGCCGAGTGCCGAGTGCCGAGTGCCGAGTGCCGAGTGCCGAGTGCCGAGTGCCGAGTGCCGAGTGCCGAGTGCCGAGTGCCGAGTCGACGGGCGACGCACGCCCGGACGAAATCAAGGTTTTCGATTACATCTACGGCGCACTGTACTGCCCGGCCTATCGCCAGACCTACGGAGAATTCCTGAAAATCGACTTCCCGCGCATCCCCTTTCCGCCATCGCCGGAAGTGTTCGCGGATGTGAGCGCCAAGGGCGAGGCGTTGCGCCGCCTGCACCTGATGGAAGACGCCGCCATTGGCGAGACGCCCTATCCCTTCCACGGCGAAGGCGACAGCGTGGTGGACAAACCGCGCTTCGCCGAGGGGCGCGTCTGGATCAACGCCAGCCAGTATTTTGAGAACGTGCCCGTCATCGCTTGGGATTTCCCCATCGGCGGCTACCAGCCGGCGCAAAAATGGCTGAAAGACCGCAAAGGCCGCGCGCTCGCCTGGGATGACATTCGCCACTACCAGAAGATCATCAAAATCCTCAGCGAAACCGACCGCATCATGCGCGAAATCGAGCTGCCCTTAAGCTGATTGGAGGGTATCGCAGGGCAGCCGCAGTGCCTTACGCGGCGCGCGGTTCCAGCGCATGGCGTGGGATGCGCGCCAGCGTTTCGGCCAGCGCCTCGCGGCATTGGGCAATGTCGTAGTCGGTTTGCAGCCCGCTCCAGAAACCATCGCTCATGCCGAAGAAGGCGGACAGGCGCAAGGCCGTATCGACGGTAACGGCTCTCTTGCCCGCCACGATTTCACCGATGCGCCGCTGCGGCACGCCGATTTCCTTGGCCAGCCGGTACTGGCTGATGCCAAGCGGTTTCAGGAATTCTTCCAGCAGGATTTCGCCGGGATGGGGGTAGGGAATTTCGCGCGGCATGACGATGCTCCTTCAGTGGTAATCCACGATCTCGACATCGCCCACGTTGCCTGCCGCGAAGCGAAAGCACACGCGCCATTGATCGTTGATGCGGATGCTCCATTGGCCTTCCCGATCGCCGGTGAGTTTTTCCAGCCGGTTGCCGGGCGGCACGCGCAAATCATCGAGCGTTCGCACCCGGTTCAGCATGGCGAGCTTGCGCATGGCGCTCGCGGCAATATTGGCGAACCGCGCCACGCGCCGGCCAGCGAACAACGCCTCGGTATCGGGACAGGTGAAATTCGAGATCACGAGCGAATGCTAACGCGAGCCGATAGTATCGTCAATCGTTACTATGATGCTTTGCTGCCGACGAATGCAGCCGCTGCGGCGAAAGAAATGACGAATGGCTACGCGGATACGCAAACGGGTTGGCGATGAGAGGCTGCCAGCTTCTCGTTTGCTTGCCGCAGCCGATAGGGACGAATCAATACCTCGGCGGGTAGTTTCAAGCCTTCTGCCAGCTTGCGTATCATCTCCAGCGTCAATGGACGAACGCGGTTCAGAATGTCCGACACCCGGCCTCGCGGCCCGATGAAAGGCTCCAGATCCTTGCGCGTCAGGCTGCGCTCTCCCTCGCCCCGCTTGCGGGGAGAGGGCCGGGGTGAGGGGCAGTAGGGGCGAATAATTATTCGCCCCTACGCTTGATAAACCGCACCCCTCACCCTAACCCTCTCCCCGCCGAGCGGGGCGAGGGGATCCGGGTATCGGGAGATTTTCGGCATGAGGCACATTCATGCGATTGCCTTGGACACGTCCTGCCAGCCGCTGCCGCGCCCAGGCGACGTGTTCGCGGACCAGGGCCGAGGGGTGGTCGGCGCGGGCGCTCAGGGCTGCCGTTGCCGCGGCGCTGGCGGGGCCGTTGCCGAGGGCGACGGCGATGTTGCGCAGCCAGCGTTCATGGCCGATGCGGCGGATCGGGTTGCCGGCGAGGCGCTGCGCGAATTGTTCCGCGCTCCAGGCGAACAGGTCGATGAGCTTTGCCGAATCCAGCCCGTGACGCGGCGCGAATTCGCCGTCGCCGGGGCGGGCGAAGCGGTTCCACGGGCAACACAGTTGGCAGTCGTCGCAGCCGTAGATGCGGTTGCCGAGCAGGGGCCGCAGTGCTTCGGGAATCGTCCCGGCCAGTTCGATGGTCAGGTAGCTGATGCAGCGCCGCGCGTCGATCCGGTAGGGGGCGACGATGGCGCCGGTCGGGCAGGCCGTCAGGCAGGCGCTGCATTGGCCGCAGTGTTCGGCGATGGGCGCGTCGGGCGGGAGCGGCAGGTCGCTGTAGATTTCGCCGAGAAAGCGCCACGAACCTTGCCGCGAAAGCAGTAGCGTGTGCTTACCGCGCCAGCCGAGGCCGGCCTGGCGGGCGAATTCGACTTCCATGACCGGCGCCGAGTCGGCAAAGACGCGGTAGCCGAACGGGCCGGCGAGGGCGGCGATGGCATCGGCCAGTTTTTGCAGCCGGCCGCGCACCACCTTATGATAGTCGCGGCCTTGGGCGTAGCGCGAAACCGCCGCTTGTTCCGGCTGCGGCGCGGCCCCGCCGGGCGGCAGGTAATCGAGCGTCGCCGAGATCACCGTCAGGGTGCCCGGATGCAACTGCTGCGGCTGGGCGCGCAGTTCGGCGTGGCGGGCCATATAATCCATCTCGCCGTGGCAGCCCTCGGCCAGCCAGGCATGCAGTCGTTCGCTGGCCGGCCCCGGCTCGGCGCGGGCGACGCCGATGGCGGCGAAGCCGAGTTGTTGCCCGGCGGCGCGAATGGCTTCGCGTAGCGCCCGATAATCCACCGTGGAGTTTTGATCGTGCATAGCCTCGATGTTAGAGCGGTTTTGGTTCAAATACAGATGCAGCGCCACGCTGCCAGCTTGCGCCCCGGAAGCGAAGGCCGCCGCGAAAGCCAGACGCTCCCCTCCCCCCTCGCGGGGGAGGGGCCGGGGGAGAGGGGGAGGCGGCAAGGGAGATGGCGGCTGGTTCGCCCATCGTGCTTGCATACGCCACGTATCCTCTGTAAGGATAGGCTTGAACCCGCCTCAACCTCCCCCTCTCCCCGGCCCTCCCCCGCGAGGGGGGAGGGAGAGCACAGGCAACCCGCCTTGTCACTGCATTTCGCTTCACTGGGTCGGTTCTTGGGTAGGTGCGGGGAGAGAGGGGACGCCCCCGTATGAATCAAAATCCCTCTACCTCCCTTTACCGCCTGCCCGACGAGGCCGCGACGCGGCGTTTGGGTGAATTGCTGGCGCCGCGTCTCGCCGCCGGCTTGGTCGTTTACCTCGAAGGCGACCTGGGGGCGGGCAAGACGACCCTGGCGCGGGCGCTGATCCGCGCCCTCGGCCATGCCGGCCCGGTCAAAAGCCCGACCTATTCTCTGGTTGAAGTTTACGTGGTTTCTAGCTTATACTTGTATCACTTTGATTTTTATCGTTTCGAGTCGCCAGAGGAGTTTTTCGATGCGGGATTCGGCGAGTACTTCAACGCAGGCGCATTGTGTCTGGTCGAATGGCCGGAACGCGCCGCGGGCTGCGTCCCCAAGCCGGATATCCGCCTCTGTCTGCGTCACGAAGGCGCGGGCCGGGTGCTCGAAACCATTGCCGATTCGCCGGAAGGAGCGCGATGCCTGGACGGCCTGATCTCAGTCTGGAACGTCGACGCCTCCTGCGCTACGCCGGCGCCTCGCTGATTCTTTCGCTGACGCCGCTGGCCGCCGCCGCCCCCAGGCAGTCGGCGGTGCTCGCCGTGCGCGTCTGGCCCGCCGCCGATTACACCCGCGTCACGCTCGAATGCGACGCGCCGCTCAAGTTCAACCATTTTCTCGTCGATAGCCCGGATCGTCTGGTCGTCGACATCGAGGGCGTCGAATTCAACAATGTGCTCGACAGCCTGGCGGGCAAGGTCAGCGCCGACGATCCGAACATCAAGCTGTTGCGCGCCGGCCGCTTCAAGCCGGGCGTCGTGCGCCTGGTCATGGAGCTGAAGGGCAAGGTCAATCCGCAGGTATTCACCTTGGCGCCGGTCGGGGAATACGGCCACCGCCTGGTGCTCGACGTTTACCCGGACAATCCGCCCGACCCGCTGATGGCCCTGTTGCAAGGGCGCAAGGATGACGTCGAGCCGCTGCCGGACGAGTGGGATTTTCTGATCGGCGAGGAAAAAGTCGAGGCGCCGGAGGTGCGGACGGCGAAAAAATCCGGCAAGCCGGTGGTCGACCGCCTGGTCACCATTACCCTCGATCCCGGTCACGGCGGCGAGGATCCGGGCGCAGTCGGTAAGCGCGGCACGCACGAAAAGAAGGTCACGCTGGAAGTTGCCCGGCGCCTGAAGCGGCGCATCGACGCCGAGCCGAACATGCGCGCCGTGCTGACCCGCGACGCCGACTTCTTCGTGCCGCTCCATGTCCGCGTCGAGAAGGCGCGGCGGGTGAAGTCCGATCTCTTTCTCTCCATTCACGCCGATGCCTGGGTCAAGCCCGACGCCCGCGGCTCGTCGGTATTCGTGCTCTCCGAGCGCGGCGCGTCGAGTACCCAGGCGCGGCTTCTGGCGCAGCGCGAAAACCAGTCCGACCTGATCGGCGGCGTCAATATCCGCACCCGCGATCCCTTCCTCGCCCGTACCCTGCTCGATCTGTCGCAGACGGCAACCATCGCCGACAGCCTGAAACTCGGCCGCTACCTGCTGGGCGAACTGGGGGCGGTCAATACCTTGCACAAGAGCCAGGTCGAGCAGGCCGGCTTCGCCGTGCTCAAGGCGCCGGACATTCCCTCGGCGCTGATCGAGACGGCCTTCATCTCCAATCCCGAAGAAGAACGCCGGCTCAAGGACGAGGCCTACCAGGAAAAACTGGCCGAAGCCATCGTCCGCGGCATCCGCCAGTACTTCATCAAACACCCGCCGGGGCCAAAGGCGGGGCTGGCGGCGCTGGGTTAAGAGATAGTCCCGGCCGGGAATTTTTGACCGCCTGCTGTTGCCTTGCACTCCCGCCTGTTTGTGACTACAGTAAGGCCACACTACCCGCAGGAAGGTACGCCATGAGAGTCACTGCCGACAGCTACGTTCGCGCCCGTATCGACACGCACACCAAAGAACGCGCCGCCAGCGCCCTCGACGCGATGGGCTTGTCGATTTCCGACGCTATCCGCCTGCTGATGCTGCGCATCGCCGACGAACGCCGCCTGCCGTTTGAGATCAAAGCGCCCAACGCCACCACGCGCAAGGCTATTGCCGAACTGGAAGCGGGCAAGGGCAAGAAATTCGCCAGCATAGACGACCTGATGGCGGATTTGCATGCGGACGACTGACCGTTCGTCCGCCTTCCGGCGCGACTACAAGCGCGAGGCCAAGGGGCTGCACCGTGCCGCGCTCGATGATTCGCTCAGGGAAGTGCTGCTTTTGCTGGCGACCGATCAGGCGCTTGAACCTCGCCACCGCGATCATGACCTTTCCGGCAATTGGGCGGGCTACCGTGAATGCCACGTAAAGCCCGACTTGCTTCTGATTTACCGCAAAGTGAATCACGACATCCTCCGGCTGGCGCGGCTTGGTTCGCACAGCGAACTTTTCGGTTGATCTGCCCCGCGCGCTTGCCTGACGCGGCCCGTCTTGCCCGTAAGCCGTTATAATCCAAAGTTTTTTCCGGCTTCTTGTTCCATGCGCGTTTTTCGCGGTCATTCGCGTCCTGTTCCCGCTCCGGTCGTTCTTGCCATCGGCAATTTCGACGGGGTGCATCGCGGCCATGCGGCGCTGCTTGAGCAGTTGACGCAAGCGGCGCGGCAGACGGGGTTGACGCCGACGGTGCTGACTTTCGAGCCGCATCCGCGCGAATTTTTTGCCCCGGCTTCGGCCCCGGCCCGTCTCGCCACCCTGCGCGAAAAGCTGGAATTGCTCGCCGAGGCGGGCGTCGCCCAGACCATGATCTGCCCCTTCAATACGCGCTTCGCGGCGCTGTCGGCGGAGGGTTTCATCGAGGACGTGCTGTGCCGGGGGCTGCGCACGCGGCACTTGATCATCGGCGACGATTTCCGCTTCGGTCAGGGCCGCCGGGGCGATTTCGCGCTGTTGCGGGAAGCCGGCCAGCGCCTGGGTTTTGGCGTCACCGCCATGCCCACCGTCAGTCTGGGCGACGAGCGCGTTTCCAGTTCCGGCGTGCGCCGCGCCCTGGCTGCCGGCGACATGGATCGGGCCGCGCGGCTCCTTGGCCGCCCTTACGGCATGGACGGGCAGGTGGTGCATGGGGAGAAGATCGGCAGGCAACTGGGTTTCGCCACCGCCAATATCCGCGTCAAGCACAATCCGTTGCCGATGACCGGCGTTTTCGCGGTCGAGGTTGGCGGCCTTGGCGAACGGCCGCTGCCCGGCGTCGCCAATCTCGGCATCCGGCCCAGTGTCGGCGGCACGCGGCCGCTGCTGGAAGTGCATCTTTTCGATTTCGACCGCGACATTTACGGCGCCCATATCGCGGTGCGCTTCGTCAAAAAATTGCGCGACGAGCAACGCTTTCCCACTTTCGATGCCCTGAAGGCGCAAATCGCGGCCGATGCCGCGGCGGCCCGGGCTTTTTTCACGAGCAGGCAAAATGGCTGAGCAAAAAGCTAATTACAGGGATACCCTGAATCTTCCCGACACGCCCTTCCCGATGCGCGGCGATCTGCCCAAGCGCGAGCCGCAGTGGGTCGGCGCCTGGCAGGAAAAAGAACTTTACCGGCGCATCCGCGAAATCAGCGCCGGCCGGCCGAAATTCATCCTGCACGACGGCCCGCCCTATGCCAATGGCGATATTCACATCGGCCACGCGGTGAACAAAATCCTCAAGGACATCATTGTCCGCGCCAAGACCCTGTCCGGTTTCGACGCGCCCTATGTGCCGGGCTGGGATTGCCACGGCATGCCGATCGAGATCCAGATCGAGAAAACGCACGGCAAGGCCATCGCCCGCGAGGCGGTGCAGCGGCTGGCCCGTGCCTATGCCGGCGAGCAGATCGAGCGGCAGAAAAAGGATTTCATCCGCCTCGGTGTGCTCGGTGAATGGGACAACCCGTACCAGACGATGGAATTCAAGACCGAGGCCGACGAAATCCGGGCGCTGGCGGCGATGATCAAGCGCGGCTTCGTCTATCGCGGCCTGAAGCCGGTGAATTGGTGCTTCGACTGCGGCTCGGCGCTGGCCGAGGCCGAGGTTGAATATCAGGACAAGAAATCGCCGGCCATCGACGTCGCCTTCGCCGCCGCCGAACGCGACAAGCTGGCCGCCGCCTTCGGCCTCGCCGCGCTGCCGGCGGGTGAAGCCTATGCCGTGATCTGGACGACGACGCCGTGGACCATCCCCGGCAACCAGGCGCTCAACGCCCATCCCGAAATCACCTACAACCTGGTGCAAACGGAGAAGGGCTGCCTGATCCTGGCCGCCGATTTGCAGGAAAGCTGCCTCGCCCGTTACGGCCTGGCCGGCGTCACGCTCGCCAGTTGCCGGGGCGCGGCGCTGGAGCGCATCGCCTTCCGCCATCCTTTCTATGACCGCCTGTCGCCGGTTTTCCTCGGCGATTACGTGACGCTGGACGCCGGCACCGGCATCGTCCATTCGGCCCCGGCCTACGGCCTGGAGGATTTTCAGTCGTGCAAGCACTACGGCATGCACAATGAGGACATCCTGACGCCGGTGCAGGGCGACGGCCGCTTTGCCGCCGATCTGCCTTTCTTCGGCGGCCTCAATGTGTGGAAAGCCAATCCGCTGATCGTGGACAAACTGGCCGAGGTCGGCGCGCTGCTCAAACACGCCCCGGTCGAGCACAGCTACATGCACTGCTGGCGGCACAAGACGCCGCTCATCTACCGCGCCACCAGCCAGTGGTTCGTGCGCATGGACGCGCCGGATGTCGATAGCCAGGGCGTCGCCGCCACCGAACCAGCCGGTCATACGCTACGCGAGGCGGCGCTGCGCGGCGTCGCCGACACCGTTTTCTACCCGGCCTGGGGCCAGAACCGCCTGCACGCGATGATCGCCAATCGCCCGGACTGGTGCATCTCGCGCCAGCGCAATTGGGGCGTGCCGCTGCCTTTCTTCACCCACAAGGCGAGCGGCGAACTGCATCCGAATACGCTCGAACTGATGGAAGCCGTCGCCCGCCGCGTCGAGAAGGAGGGCATCGAAGCCTGGACGCGATTGGACGCCGCCGAACTGCTCGGCGCGGATGCCGCCGACTACGTCAAGACCACCGATATCCTCGATGTCTGGTTCGATTCCGGCACGACCCATATGAGCGTCATGCGCGGCTCGCACGGCGAGCAACTGGCCTGGCCGGCCGACCTTTACCTCGAAGGCTCCGACCAGCATCGCGGCTGGTTCCATTCCTCGCTCCTGACCGGCGCCGCCATCGACGGCCGGGCGCCGTACAAGGCCCTGCTGACGCACGGCTTCGTCGTCGACGGCAAGGGCCACAAAATGTCGAAGTCGCGGGGCAATGTCATCGCGCCGCAACAGGTTTCCGACAAAATGGGCGCCGACATCCTGCGCCTGTGGACGGCGGCCACCGATTATTCCGGCGAACTGTCCATTTCCGACGAAATCCTGAAGCGCGTGGTCGAAAGCTATCGCCGCATCCGCAACACCCTGCGCTTCCTGCTCGCCAATGTTTCCGACTTCGATGCCGCGAGCGACATGCTGCCGCCCGGCGAATGGCTGGAAATCGACCGCTACGCGCTGGCGCTGACCCGCCAGTTGCAGGACGCCTGCCGCGCCGATTACGACCAATACGAATTCCACCGCGTCGTCCAGGCGCTGCAAACCTTCTGTTCGGAAGATTTGGGCGGCTTCTACCTCGACATTCTCAAGGACCGCCTGTACACCACGGCGCCCAAATCGGCGGCCCGCCGTTCGGCGCAGTCGGCGCTGTGGCACATCGTCCACGCCTTCGTCCGCATGCTGGCGCCGATCGCCGCCTTTACCGCCGAGGAAGCCTGGGCTGTCTTTACCGGCAAGGCCGACGATTCGGTGATGTTCCAGCTCTGGCACGAACTGCCGGCGCAAGCCGGGGAGGGTGAGCTGCTGGCGAAATGGGCGCTCGTCCGCGAAGTGCGCAACGATGTCACCAAGGCGCTCGAAGCCCAGCGCGAAGCCGGTCGCATCGGCGCGGCCCTGCAAGCCGCCGTCGAAATCCGCTGCACCGGCGAGAAATACGACGCCCTGGCGGCGCTTGGCGACGATCTCAAATTCGTCTTCATCTGCTCGACCACGACCCTGATTCGCGACGAGGCGGAGCAGGTCGTGGCGACGCCCCTGGAACACGCCAAATGCGAGCGCTGCTGGCACGTCCGCGAAGATGTGGGGCAAAACAGCGAACACCCCACAATCTGCGGCCGCTGCGTCAGCAATTTGTTCGGTTCTGGCGAGGTGAGGCGCTGTGCTTAAAAGTTGTTCTGAAAATTGCCGCACTCTCTTGGAGCAGGCTTGGCGGAAATTTGCAGCGATGCGGATTGCCCATGCTCTCCCCTCTCCCCTCGCGGGAGAGGGGCCGGGGGAGAGGGGGAGGCGGATAAGTCCGCCCACTGTGCCCGGCTGCGCCTCCCCCTCTCCCCAACCCCTCCCCCGCGAGGGGGGAGGGGCTTCAAGGGCGCGGATTGAGTGCCGTAGGCTGGGATGGAACGAAGTGGAATCCCAGCTTCAATCGCTGGGATTGCGCTACGCTTCATCCCAGCCTACGGCGCTGAAGCTGCTGTAACGCCATGCAAGCAAATCCCAAACACGCTGGCGCTGCCCGCTGGTACGCCCTCGCCGCCCTCATCATCATCCTCGACCAACTCACCAAATGGCTGGCGCTCAACCTCATCGGCCCCGGCCAGAGCATTTATGTCGCGCCCTTCTGGAACTGGGTGCTGGCCTTCAATACGGGCGCGGCCTTCAGCTTTCTCGCCGATCAGCCGGGCTGGCAGCGCTGGTTTTTCAGCATTCTGGCGCTCGCCGTCTCGGCCTGGATTGCCGTGCAACTCCATCGGCAACCGCAGCACAAACTTGCCTCACTGGCGCTGGCCCTGATCATGGGCGGCGCTCTGGGCAACGTCATCGACCGCGTGTTCTTCGGCGCCGTCGTCGATTTCATCCAGTGGCACGCCGCCGGTTACTACTGGCCGGCCTTCAATATCGCCGACTCGGCCATTACCGTCGGCGCCGTGTTGCTCGTCATCGAGCAGTTATTCATCAGCCATCGCAAATCATGACTACCGTTCGCGCCGACAGCTACCTGACCCTGCATTACCGTATCACCACGCTCGACGGCGAGGAATTTCTCTCCACCTTCGACATGAGTCCGGCGACCCTGCAAATGGGCGGCGGCCAACTGGCCGACACGCTCGAATCGGCGCTGCTCGGCCTGCCGGCGCACGAGCGCTTCGTCTTTGAACTGGAACCCGACGCCGCCTTCGGCCAGCACAATCCCCGTCTGGTCGAACGCATCGCCCGCAGCGGCCTGCCCGCCGATATGGAACTCAAGGAAAATTCCCTCGTCGAATTCACCGCCCCCAACGGCGGCAGCTTCGCCGGCTTTCTGCGCCAACTCGATGCGACGCACGCCCTGTTTGACTTCAACCACCCGCTGGCCGGCAAGACCATCCGCTTCGAGGTGGAAATCATCGGCATCATGTGATTCCATTTCCGGCGCGGGTAGGATGGGTAGAGCGAAGCGAAACCCATCAAAAACCCCCGCAACGCATCACAAAACCCGCAAGCCTTGTAACGATGGGTTTCGCTGGCGCTCTACCCATCCTACGGCCTTGGAGAAGCAATCCATGCAAATCGTCCTCGCCAATCCCCGCGGTTTCTGTGCCGGCGTCGAGCGCGCCATTGCCATCGTCGAGCGGGCGCTGGCGAAATTCGGCGCGCCGATCTACGTTCGCCACGAAATCGTGCACAACAAGTTCGTCTGCGACGACCTGCGCGCCAAGGGGGCGGTGTTCATCAAGGAACTCGACGAAGCGCCGCCCGGCAGCACCGTGATTTTCAGCGCCCACGGCGTTTCCCGGGCCGTCCGCGAGGAAGCGGCGTGGCGCGGCCTCAAGGTTTTCGACGCCACCTGCCCGTTGGTCACCAAGGTGCATGTCGAGGTCGGCAAGATGCGCAAGGCGGCGCGCGAAGTGGTCATGATCGGCCACAAGGGCCACCCCGAGGTCGAAGGCACGATGGGCCAGAGCGCGGACGGCATGTATCTGGTCGAAACTGCCGCCGATGTCGCGCGCCTTGAAGCGCGATTCCCCGAACAACTCTCCTTCGTCACCCAGACGACGCTCTCGGTCGACGATGCCGGCAGCGTCATCGCCGCCCTGCGCGCCCGCTTTCCGACCATCCAGGGGCCGAAGAAAAACGACATCTGCTACGCCACGCAAAATCGCCAGGACGCGGTCAAGGCGCTGGCCGACGAATGCGACCTGGTAATCGTCGTCGGCAGCCCGAACAGCTCCAATTCGCGGCGCCTGCGCGAAGTCGCCGCCGGGCGCGGGGTCGAGGCTTATCTGGTCGATGGGCCGGAGGAGATGAATCCCGCTTGGTTTGCCGGGAAAAACGCCGTCGGGGTGACGGCCGGCGCTTCCGCCCCCGAAGTGCTGGTCGAGCAGGTCATTGCCCACATCCGCGCGCTCGGCGCGGACGCTGTGCGGCAACTCGCCGCCGTCGACGAAGGCATCGCCTTTCCCCTGCCCAAGGAACTGGCCGCGCCGGATTGAGTTTTCCGCTCCCGGCGCTGGCCATTACGAGCCGCTCATCCACGATAGCTCACCGCTCATCTGGTACGCCGCCCCAAGCGGCAGGCTTGCGCCTAGCATAAGGGCATGAAAAACCGGACTCTTATCGAACGGAGACACGCCATGCGCTCTCGCGGGTTTACTCTCATCGAACTAGTAGTGACCATGGTCATTCTGGCCATTGTGGCTGCCATTGCGGCACCGAACTTCAATAGGATGATAGAGAGCTGGCGGGTGCGTCAAGCCAGCGAAACGCTCAGTTCCACGCTGTATTACGCCCGTTCCGAAGCCATCAAGCGCGGCGGCAATGTGGCCGTCAAATTCCTCGACAGTGGCGGGAGCAGCGGCTGGGAGGTTGTTTGCGTCAATAATGCGTGCGGTACCGATGATACGGTATTGCAGCAATATGTGACTCCAGCTGGCTTGAATATCGGTGCCTCCGCAATTGTATTCAACCGCTGGGGGCTGGTGGATGGTGGTTCCAGTTTCAGCGTCATGGCGGGTTCCTCTATCAAAAACGTTTGCCTGGGCGCCGCCGGACGTGTCCATATCTCGGGAGATCCGTGCTGATGAGAAAAACAGCTACCCGCCAGCGCGGCATGACGCTGATCGAATCGATGGTTGCCCTCGCCGTTGCCATCGTCGGTATTTTGGGCATCGTGGGCATGCAGGTGCGTACCTTGGCCGATACCCAGACCTCCGTGCGCCGCGCCCAGGCCGTCCGCCTGATCGAAGACCTGAGCGAGCGCCTGCGCGTCAACCCCAGTGGGCTGGGCAACATCCAGGCCTATGTATCGGGTTTCGGCAATGTTCCTGGCGGTTTTGGGGACTGCGTGGGAGGCGAATGCTCGAATACCGCCCTCGCGACCTACGACGTGGGTGTCTGGAAACAGGCAGTCGGCAACATGCTTCCCTTGGGCCAGGCTGCGATTTTTCTGGCGCCCGGCGAAAATAACGTTGTTACACCCAATCCCAACCGCCGCCAGTTGGGCGTGATGGTTGCCTGGCGCGAAAACGAGCGGGACACGGGGGCAGATTACAAAACGCCCATCGACGTCACCCTTGGCGATGTGACGACCGCTTGTCCAGCCGACTTCACCTGCCATCTGCAATACATCGCGGTTGCGGGCCGTTGCATTCCCGATCAAGGTAGCGGCACCGTCCAGTATTACTGCGCCGGGGGTTGAAATGATGATGACAAAAAGCCTGAAAAACACCCAGGGCGGCCTCACATTGATTGAGTTGATGGTCGGTCTTGCCGTCGGCATGGTGGTGGTAATCGTGGCCGGCGTCGGGCTTCTGGCATCACGTGGTATTTCGGGTACCGTCAGCGATGCCAGTGGCATCCAGCAGCAGGCGGCCTATGCCGTGCGCACCATCGGCATGCAACTGCGCCAAGCCGGCTCGCGCTACCTCAATCTCGACGCCCAGGATGGCGTGCCCGCGAACGAAATTATCGGGGTGGTTGGCTTCGAGTCTGGACCCACCGATACCTCCTCCTTCGACCCGAAAACGCAAACCATCAGCGGAACCGGCAACAGCATTAGCGTCGGCTACCGCCGCTACAGTGAAACCGTTGTCGACGGCATGGCATATTTGATGGCTGACTGTCTGGGCGGCCCCACGGGCGTCGAGGAGGGGGCAATCAGCGCCTTCACCTTCAACAGTGGTGCCAACACATTGCAGTGCAATGGTCAGGTCATGCTACAGAACGTTGCCGCGTTCCAGGTGCGCTATCTGTTGCAGAACAACGCCACGGCGGGCAACAGCACAATCCGGTATCTCAGCGCCATAACCAACACCGCTGACTGGAAGAAGCTGCAAGCCGTCGAAGTCTGCCTGGAACTCTATGGCAATGAAAGCATCGATATGCCCGCGGATAGCTCCTATACCGGCTGTAACGGCGCCGCGATTGATATGACCTCCCTTCCCGGCGTGCGCGCCAATCGCATGCACATCACCTATCGCAACGTTTTTCAGTTACGCACTCTGGAACTCTGACCGGTGGATTCAAAAATGCAACGTATCTCATCTGCTCCCCATCACAAGACCCAACGCGGCATCGCCTTGTTCATCGTTGTCGTTTTCGTTCTGCTCTCCATGCTGTTGGCGCTATGGGCCTCACGCACCGCGCTGTTCAACGAAATCGTGGTCGGCAACGATGTCGATTATCAACGCGCCTTTGAAGCCGCCCAAGCCTTGTTGCAGGATGCGGAGCAGGATATCAGCGGCACGCGGAACGATGGCACCTACTGTGTTGGCAATGGCAGCGTGTGCCGCTCTGGTGCCGGCATCGAACAAATGCCGCAGCCAAAGGGTGGTGATATAACCGGGTTGTTGGGCCGGCTTGATGACAAGGATATTAAATGCGCCGATGCCCTGTGCGCCAAACGCACAAGCGACCAGGCGCAGGATTTCTGGAACGACCCCGCCACGTTGAGCGCGATGCAGGCCGCAGGCGCGCGCTTTGGCCAGTACACCGGCGCCGTGACCGGCAGCGACACGCAAGCGGCCAATCCCATCCTGGCCGACAAGACTGCCGGCCAGGGCGGCTGGTACTGGGTTGAGGTCATGAACAATTTTGCCGGAGTGGGGGGCAACAACAACGATACGCTCATCGACAGCGGAGATACCGGCGCCCCCAACCTGTTGACTCTCTCCGCGGACCCTAACGTGATATTTCGCATCACCGCGCTGGCCTTAGGCCGCAAGCCCAGCACCATGGTGGTTTTGCAGCAGACGTATATGCGGCAACCGATCATGGACTAAGACGCGGGATTTTTATTGTATTGAATTGATTTAGGAGAGGACGCCATGTATCACACCACGCCCCCCCGTTTTCGCAAGACCCTGTTCGCCTTGGCCGTCAGCACGGCTCTGGCTCCCCAGATATCGCAGGCCCTTGATCTGGCGCAATCGCCGCCCGGCACCAAGGAGCCATATGTGGCGCCCAATGTGATCATTTCGCTCGATGATTCCGGCAGCATGTCCGCCACGATGGCTTCTTCATCAAACTGCTCCAATACGGTAATCAATGGCGTTTGGGCTTCCAATGCCTGCCGCTACACGATACTTCGGCAATCGCTCATCGATGTCATCAGCGACACCACCCTGTTGCCCGACGGAAAAATCCGTCTGGCTTGGCAGACACTGAACAACTACACGAGTATCACCACGGGTGCGACGAGTGAGAAATGGGCTGTGTCGCTGGCTGGCGCTTCCACCTCGTCCACCAACAAGAACGTGATGCGGGTGCTCGCAGGTGCTCCCGGCACGGCAGGGAGCCGCAGCGACACGACGCGCGGACGATTCTTGAAGTACCTGGATAACTTCACACCAAGCGGCAACACGCCGACGCATGCGATGGTTCAGCGTGCCCATAAGTACCTGACCGAAGCCCTCCACGTAAATGGACCCTGGGCATCCGTGCCGGGGACAATCGGCGCCCCTTATCTGAGTTGCCGCCGCAATTACCATATCCTGCTGACCGATGGCGGATGGAACGACTCCATGGTCAATGTGCCTAATCCTGCTACCGTGACCAATGCTGCCGACATTCCCGCCAATTACGATGGCAGCTCGCGATATCTGCCCGACGGCACGTTCTATCCTGGCAACAACGAACCGGATAATGCGTTTACCCGGATTTTCCGCGACAACGACCCCAACAGCAACGGCACATGCTCAACGGGTGCGGGCACGGGTACCGCACCCACCGTATCCAGTTACTTTAAGTGTTCGACGATTGCCGACTGGGCGCTCTACAGTTGGTCTACCGCGTTGCAAAATCCAGCCAACATGAGTCCGGCTGGCCGGACGAACTACAACGCGGTGCAGCCCTCGAAAGCGTATCGCTCGGCGCCTGACGAGGAAGAATTCGGGACGGGCGCGAGTGCTGTTAAACTGAATCGCTATTGGAACCCCCGCTATGATCCGGCGACTTGGCCGCATTTGGTAACCTATACCATCGGCTTCAGTGGCGATGCGGTTCCCAAGAAAAACTACCAATACAACGGTGGCATCAACTACATCGACAAGGGCACCATCACAGCGCCAACAACGATACTGCCCTATGGATTCGACGGCAGCTTTGCCGATTATGCCAAAGGCACCTATCAGTGGAATGTCCTTAGCTTTGGCGTTAGTAGCAATGTCAACAGCAAGGGCCTCGATATGTGGCATGCCGCCATCAATGGCCGGGGCGGATTCTATTCCGTGGAAAGCGGCGACGATCTGAAAACAGCCTTCAGGGACATCATCGGGAATATCGTCACCGAAAGCGAGCCGGCCACGAACTCCATGGCCGCCAGCGGCTTCAACAACTCGCGCAATGACGTGGGTCTGTTCTCTGGCGGTTACTGGCCCGACGACGCATGGAAAGGCACCGTGATCGCCTCGATCCTGGGGGCTGACGGAAATATTACCGCCAACTGGGACTCGGCCGCCAGGCTGGATGCGATGAACGTGGCCAGCCGCAAAATCATGAGTTGGAGCGACACGTGGACCGGCTCCAACTACAAGGGCGGCGTGCTGTTCCAGTGGGACAGCGGCGGAGGCAATCTGAGTATAGAGCAGCAGGCCAAGCTCGGCCTGAATTCCAACGCCCCAGGCGCTACCGTAGCCACCAATGGCGCGAATGTCATGAACTACATCCGTGGCGACAAAACCTATGAAGCGGACGACGCCACGGCCTGTTTTGCCATAAACGCCGCCAAGCCTTTCCGTAAACGCGTCAGCCGTCAGGGCGACATTGTCAACTCCGCGGTCTGGTATACGGCCACTCCCGTCAGCGGCTATGCGCTCAATGGTTACCTGCAGTTTGTCAAGAACAAGGCAAACCGGCTCCCGATGGTTTATGTCGGCGGCAACGATGGCATGTTGCATGGCTTCTCGGCGGAAGACGGCAGCGAAAAAATCGCCTATGTGCCGAGAGGCGTGATTCCTTCTCTCCACTTGCTGACCCTATGCGGTTACAACGATGCGCACCGCTATTTCGTGGATGGCTCGCCCATGACCGGCGATGTGGATCTGGGCGGCGTTACTGGCCCCCCCGATTGGCGCACGTTGCTGGTGGGCACCCTGGGCGCGGGCGGCAAGGGCTATTTCGTGCTGGATGTGACCGATCCCGATGGCGGTTTTCCGAACCCGCAAACGACGGTCAGGTTGGATCGTACCCGCAGCGCCGGCGAGGTGCTGCTCAGCTGTGCGGGCGCCGAACAAGGCGCCTGTCTCGATACCGTGCAGGAGGACAAGGATATCGGCAACATCACGGTGCCACCCGTGGTGGACGACAACAACCCGCTGCGCAGCACGCAGATCGTGCGCATGAACGACAATCGTTGGGCCGTGGTCATGGGCAATGGCTACAACAGCGCCAATCAGCGCCCCGTGTTGTTGATCCAGTATCTGGACGGCGATCAGAAGCTGGTGCGCATTCCCGTGACCGGGAATCTGGCGGGAGCCGGCATGGATCTCAGCATAGCGAACGACAATGGCCTCTCCGCGCCGCGTCTGGTGGACCTCAATGGTGATGGCACGCCCGATGTGGTCTACGCCGGCGACAATCTGGGCAATATGTGGAAGTTCGACCTGACCAGCCACGATCCGACAAAATGGGACGTGGCCTTCAACAAAACGCCGCTATATAAGGCCAAGGGGCCGGCCGCGCTGGGACAGACGCCGCGCAACATCCCTCAGCCCATCACCGCTCCGCCGACGGTGCGCGCCAATAACCGCGGGGCAAACGGCATGATGGTGGCATTCGGCACGGGTCGCAACATCACTACCAACGACCCGGAATATACGCCGACGCAAACCCTGTATTCGGTGCTGGACAACACCCGCTACAAAGTGGTTGTCGTCCAGGGCATTGGAAAACGCCTGGAAATCAACACCACCAACCCGGTTCCCCATCCAATCAGCGCGAATGACCAACTGGCCGAGCAGAAGATCGTGACTATCACCACAGACGACAAAGAATTCGCCACCATTGTTCCCAAGGATGCGAACAACGATTTGGGCTTGAATAATAACTGGGCTAACTACAAAGGCTGGTTCCTGGATTTCCCATCCGTCGGAGAGCGCCTGCTCAAGTCCATGTCCTTCTATGATGGCAGCAATATCCTGGCCGTGTACTCGCAGGTTCCCGCCATGGGCACGAATGAGACCGTGAGTGGGGAAAGCTGCGACTTCGTCACGGCCGGCGCGGAGCGTCAATACCTCACGTTCGTCAATATCATGGACGGCAAGCGCTCCACGATACAGATCGTGGATATGAATGGCGACGGCCTGTACAACGCCGGCGACCAGAACGCCTCGCGTTTGCGGGTAAGTCCGGGCGGGAATATTCTATCCACCGGGATAAAGGATCTCGGCAACGGAAACTTTGGCTGCAATAACCAGAACGTCGGTTCTGATGGCACTACGACGAATCTGAACTGCCTTCCCAGGAATCCCCTGCGTCCGAGTTGGCGGCAACTGCGGTAATCCGAATGAGGACACGAGACATGAAGCATGAGAACCGGGGCTTTACGCTGATCGAGGTGATGGTTGTGGTGGCTATCGTCGCTTTCCTCGCTGCCATTGCCCTCCCCAGTTACAATGACTATATACGGCGCGCCCACCGGGCCGATGCCCGCGCCGGCCTGCTGCAAGCCCAGCAGTGGCTGGAGCGGGCAGCCACCGCCACCGGGGTCTACCCGGATGCGCTGCCCAACGCGCTGCTATCGACGGAAGGCGGGCGCTACGCCATCGGCATGGCTGGCGGTGGCGCGGCCTATACATTGACCGCTACCCCGGGGGGAGCGCAGGCCAGTGACGAATGCGGTGCCTTCACCCTCACGAACACTGGCGAACGAGGCGCGGCTGGCGGTGTGGCCGTGTGCTGGAAGTGATTTTCAGGGTGGGTGCATGAATGCAAGCGTTGTAGGGCGACCCGGGACGGTCGCCCCAACGTTTCATGCGATTACCCTGAAGTAATTTTATTTTGCGCTTGAAAGACGTTTGTTTTTTGGTAAAATATTTCGTTTTTCAACGTAACCGGAAATTCAATGGCCAACAGCGCACAAGCCCGCAAGCGCGCCCGTCAAGCTGACAAGCAGCGCGCCCACAACGCCAGCCTGCGTTCGACCCTGCGTACCGCCATCAAGCGTGTGCGTCAGGCGATCCAGACGGGCGACAAAGCCGCCGCCCAAGGCGTCTTCCAGCAATCTACAGCCGTTATCGACCGCATCACGGACAAGAAGATTGTGCACAAGAACAAGGCCGCTCGTACCAAGAGCCGCCTGTCTGCCCAGATCAAGGCGCTTGCTGCTGCCTGATCGCGGAAGCGACACAAAAAAATGGCGCCGGAAGGCGCCATTTTTTTGTGCGTTAAATTACTTTCCTCTACCGTCGATGGGGCAGACGCCGTCGACGGTTTGCAAGTCGTTGTCCTGGGCGAAGTGGCGCATGAAGCGATAGGCCATCGGTTCGATCTCGCCGAGCCGGCCATCGACAAAGACGGCTTTTTCGCCTTCGTAATGACCCGGCCCGACATAGGGGGAGTATTTCATCCGCCGTTCGGCGCCAAATGCCGACATGACGCCGCAAAGCCGCTCGGCCCAGTCGCTGGGGCGAAATTTCTTGCCTTCCCGGGTGATGCCAATGATGATGAAGGTGGTCGATTCGGGCGTTGTCATTGTTCTGCTCTGCGAGGGCGGAGGGGTCGACCAGCGCTTATGTATTTTAACAGAAGGGCATGTACCGTGGCGGCTTCACCAGTCAGGTGAGATAAAACTTCTTTGGCATGAGCGATCTGGATTGTTTTTGTAGAATTCACTGCATATACTGGCGCTAATCAAATGATCCACAGGGTGTTTCATGCATGTTGCGATGATTACTAAGTATCACTATCGCATCCGGACGCGCAGCGGCGCGGTGGTGGATAACTTGTGTTTTTTCGGCCACGATGAGGCGGCGGCACGGCAGAAGTTGTGCAACATCTACCGTAATTGCGAAGTCTTGCAATACCGGGAGGAGCGCCTGTCGCCGGGCGGGCGCGGGCATCTCAATTACGAGGATGTCGTCGACCTGATTACGGCGACGTGAGCTGCATGTCGCCGCGGGCGACGAGTTCGGCCAAGAGACTCTGATAGTCGTGGGCGCCGGCGCTGGATGGGTTGCGGCGGAACACGTCCTGATTGACCGCGGGGCTTTCGGCGACGGTTACGTTCTCGGAAATGACCGTGTCCAGCACTTCGTCGCCGTAGCGTTCGCGCAGTTTCTTGCGCACATCCTCGCTCATGCGCCGCCGACGGTCGAAGCGGGTCAGCAGGTAGCGGCGCTCGGGGCGGCGCTTGATGACTGGCTCCAATACCTGCAAGGTGCGGGTGATGTGGTCGGCGGCTTGCAGTGAGAGGTAATCGGTCGACACCGGGATGATCAGCCGGTCGCAGGCAAAAATGGCGTTGATGGCCAGCACGCCGATGTAGGGGCAGCAGTCGATGATGCAGGGGCGCGCGGGGCGGGTGGCCAGAGCCGCGTCGAGACCGAGGCGCAGCTTGTTGAGAATGGCCGGCCCCTTGCCGAAGATCGAATCGACCTTGATCAATTGTTGGTGCGCGGGGATCAGGTGGCCGATGTGTTCCCACTCGATTTCCAGTTCACTCAGGCTGCGGCTGTCCTGGTAGAAGGCGAACAAACTGCGAGCGGCGTCGACCGGCGCCTGGCCATGGATGCTGGAAAGATGGCCCTGCGGATCGAGATCGAGGAGCAGCGCCGGATTGCCCGCCCGACACAGGGCGGCGCCGAGATTGAGCGCAGTCGTCGTTTTCCCGACGCCCCCCTTTTGATTGAAAATGGCGATGCGCATGGTTTTTGTCATCCTATACAAGCCTCTATTTTTCACTTAACATCCCAGTTTCTGCAACCCTTCCGCAAAAGGAACATGACTTGGAGGGATTTGCGGAGCGGCTCGTTTTCCGGCGGCAATAGCCGCCGTTTTCGTTTTATGGGGTTGCCTGATGTCGCATGTCATGAACACCTATGCCCGTTTGCCCGTTACCTTCAGTCATGGTCAGGGCAGCCGGGTTTTCGATGGCGAGGGGCGCGAGTATCTGGACGCGCTCTCTGGTATCGCCGTCTCCACCCTTGGCCATGCCCATCCCAGGCTGGTGGCTGCCATCGCCGCCCAGGCCGGGCGTTTGCTGCATACCTCGAATCTGTATCGCATCGGCGAACAGGAGCAACTGGCGGACAAGTTGTGCGAACTGTCCGGCATGCAGGAGGTTTTTTTCGGCAATTCCGGCTGCGAGGCCAATGAGGCGGCGATCAAGCTGGCCCGTTTCTACGGGCGCCGGCAAGGCATCGAATTGCCGACCATCATCGTCATGGAAAAGGCTTTTCACGGGCGCACCCTGGCGACCCTGTCGGCGACCGGCAACCGCAAGACGCAAGCCGGCTTCGAGCCGCTGGTGTCGGGTTTCGTCCGGGTGCCGTATGGCGATCTGGAGGCGATCCGCGCCATCGCTGCGCACAACAAGAATATCGTCGCCGTGATGCTGGAAATCATCCAGGGCGAGGGCGGCATCCATCTGGCCGATCCGACCTATTACCAAGGCGTGCGCGAATTCTGCGACAGCCAGGGCTGGCTGATGATTTGCGACGAGGTGCAGTGCGGCATGGGTCGCACCGGCACGTGGTTCGGCTACCAGCAGGTCGGCGTGAATCCGGATGTCGCTACCTTGGCCAAGGGACTGGCTTCGGGCGTGCCGATCGGCGCCTGTCTGGCCGGCGGTCGGGCGGCCGGCTTGTTCGGGCCGGGCAACCACGGCTCGACCTTCGGCGGCAATCCGCTGGCTTGCGCCGCCGCTCTGACGACTCTCCAGGTCATGGAAGAGGAGCGTCTCCTGGATAATGCCGCGCGCATCGGCGCCCTGATTCGCCAGTTGTTTGCCGAGGCCCTGGCCGGCGTCGAGGGCGTGCGCGAAATTCGCGGCCACGGCCTGATGATCGGCATCGAGCTGGATCGGCCCTGCGCTGAACTGGTCGGCAAGGCCCTGGCGGCCGGCCTGCTGATTAACGTCACGGCGGATTGCGTGGTGCGCCTCTTGCCGTCGCTCATTTTCAGCGACGGTGACGCGCGCGAACTGGTGGCGCGGACGGCGCCGTTGATCAAGGACTTTCTGGCGGCCTGAGTCATGGCGATCAAGCACTTTCTGCAATTCAGGGATTTCACGCGCGACGAGTTCGATCATCTGTTCGCACGCACGCGCTGGATCAAGAACCAGTTCAAGTCCTACCAGAAATACTGGCCGCTCAACGACCGGACGCTGGTAATGATTTTCGAGAAAGCCAGCACCCGCACGCGTTTGTCGTTCGAGGCCGGCGTTCAGCAACTGGGCGGCGCGGCGATTTACCTCAATACCCGCGATTCGCAACTGGGTCGCGGCGAGCCGGTCGAGGACGCGGCCCAGGTTATCTCGCGCATGAGCGACATCGTGATGATCCGCACCTTCGAGCAGGCCATCATCGAGCGCTTCGCCGCCAATTCGCGGGTACCGGTGATCAACGGCCTGACCAACGAATACCATCCGTGCCAGATTCTGGCCGACATCTACACCTATATCGAGCAGCGCGGCGATATCCAGGGCAAGACCGTGGCCTGGGTTGGCGATGCCAATAACATGTGCAATACTTGGCTGCAAGCGGCCGAAGTGCTTGATTTCAAAGTGCATGTGTCGACGCCGCCGGGTTACGGGATCAATCAGGAACTGGTCGGCAAAATCGACCCGGCCCACTGCCAGGTTTTCGCCGATCCGATGGCGGCCTGCCGGGGCGCCGATCTGGTGACCACCGACGTGTGGACCTCGATGGGCTACGAGGCCGAGAACGAGGCGCGCATGAAGGCTTTCGCCGACTGGTGCGTCGATGCCGAGATGATGGCCGCCGCCAACCCGCAGGCGTTGTTCATGCACTGCCTGCCGGCGCATCGCGGCGAGGAAGTGACTGCCGAGGTGATCGACGGCCCGCAATCGGTGGTCTGGGACGAGGCGGAGAATCGCCTGCATGTGCAAAAGGCGCTGATGGAATTTTTGCTGCTTGGGCGGGTGCAGGGATGAAAGCGGTGGGTTTCGCCACGTTCTACCCCCCCGACCAATTTTTTTAAGACAGTTTCCAAGGAATTACCGATGAGCGACATCAAGAAAGCAGTGCTGGCCTATTCCGGGGGTTTGGACACCTCCGTCATTCTCAAGTGGTTGCAGGATACCTACCAGTGCGAGGTGGTGACCTTTACCGCCGATCTGGGGCAGGGCGAGGAACTGGAGCCGGCGCGGGCCAAGGCGCTGAAATTCGGCATCGAGCCGGAAAACATTTTCATCGACGATTTGCGCGAAGAATTCGTCCGCGACTTCGTCTTTCCGATGTTCCGCTGCAACGCCGTCTATGAAGGCGAATACCTGCTCGGCACCTCGATCGCCCGGCCGCTGATCGCCAAGCGCCTGATCGACATCGCCAACCAGACCGGCGCCGACGCCATCTCGCACGGCGCGACCGGCAAGGGCAACGACCAGGTTCGTTTCGAACTGGGCGCCTACGCGCTGAAGCCGGGCGTCAAGGTGATCGCCCCGTGGCGCGAGTGGGACCTGCTGTCGCGCGAAAAGCTGCTGGCCTATGCCGAACAGCACGGTATTCCGGTCGAGATGAAGCACAAGCAGGGCGGTTCGCCCTACTCAATGGACGCCAACCTGCTGCACATCTCCTACGAAGGCCGCCATCTGGAAGACCCGGCGGCCGAGGCTGAGGAGTCGATGTGGCGGTGGACCGTATCGCCGGAAGCGGCGCCGGATCAGGCCGAATACCTCGATCTCGAATATGCCGGGGGCGACATCGTCGCCATCAATGGCCAGCGCCTGACGCCGGCCCAGGTTCTCGCCAAACTCAACGAACTGGGCGGCAAGCATGGCGTCGGTCGCCTCGATCTGGTCGAGAACCGCTATGTCGGCATGAAGTCGCGCGGCTGTTACGAAACCCCGGGCGGCACCATCATGCTGCGCGCCCACCGCGCCATCGAGTCGGTTTGTCTCGACCGCGAAGTCGCCCATCTCAAGGACGATCTGATGCCGCGCTACGCCAGCTTGGTGTATAACGGTTACTGGTGGAGCCCGGAGCGCATCGCGTTGCAAACCCTGATCGACCATACCCAGCAGAACGTCAACGGTACCGTTCGCCTCAAGCTCTACAAGGGCAATGTCATCGTCGTCGGCCGCGATTCCAAGACCGATTCACTGTTCGACTCGACCATCGCCACTTTCGAGGACGACGCCGGCGCCTACGACCAGAAGGATGCGGGCGGCTTCATCAAACTTAACGCGCTGCGCATGCGCATCGCCGCCAACCTGCGGGCGCGCAAGGGCAAGCTCTGAGTGATGGCGTGATGGAAGAAGGCACCGTCTTCGGCTTCACCGAGGCCCAGATCAGCGATTTTTTCTCGACCTGGGGCGTCGGTGCCTTCATTCTCTTCATGCTCTTTATCATTGGCGAGATCGCCTGGCGCTCCAAGGCCGGCAAGACGGGCACCTTCGTACTCTTCTTCGTACTGGCCTTCGGCATGCTCGGCTTCGTCGCCAAGTCTGTCATCCAGAAAATCTGGGGTATCTGAAATGCCTGAAATGTCGCAATACGACAATGTTTCCGTGGTCAAGAAGGCCAACGTGTACTTCGCCGGCAAGTGCGTCAGCCATACCGTGCTGCTGGCCGATGGCACGAAGAAGACGCTCGGCGTGATCCTGCCGTCGGCGCTGACTTTCAACACCGGGGAACCGGAAATCATGGAAGGCGTCGATGGCTCCTGCCGCGTTCGGCTCGCGGGCGAGGGCGAGTGGACGAGCTATGGCGCGGGGCAGTCCTTCAAGGTGCCGGGTAATTCCTCGTTCGAGATCGCCGTTGCTGAAGGCGAGGCGTATCACTACGTCTGCCACTTCGGCTGATTGCGCGCGCTTTTCCCCTGCCAAGAGCCCAAGATGCCCTCTTTTGATTTCACTTCCGAAGCCGACATGGTGGCCCTGAAAAATGCCATCGACGTGGCCGCCCGTCAGATCGACAACCGCTACGATTTCAAAGGCAGCAGCGCCAAGGTCGAGTTGAGCGAGAAGGACAAGCTCATCACCCTGTGGGGCGATTCGGACTTCCAGCTCGACCAGATCAAGGACATCCTCTTTCCGGCGATGGAGAAAAAGGAAGCCGAGAGCACCAAGCGCCTCGACTTGCAGCCGGTGCAGAAAGTGTCGGGCAACAAGGTCAAGCAGGAACTGAAGATCAAGCTCGGCATCGAAACTGAAATGGCCAAGAAGATCGTCAAGCTGATCAAGGATGCCAAGCTCAAGGTGCAAGCCTCGATCCAGGGCGACGCGGTGCGCGTTCAGGGCGCCAAGCGCGACGATTTGCAGGCGTGTATCGCGCTGGTCAAAAAATCGATTACCGACTTTCCGATCCGGCAGGGCAATTTCCGCGACTGACCACGGGTTGAGCGCAAGCCCCGCCATTCATGGCAAGGAAGCCCCAAGCTTCAGCTTGGGGTGGCTCATTATCGAACCTGCTCGTCGTCACCTGCCGCTTCGTCGGCGGATCGGCGCTGGCGGATGGCCTCGGCCAGTTGGAACACCGACATGGCGTAAAAGCTGGAACGGTTGTAGCGGGTGATGACGTAGAAATTCTCGAAGCCGAGCCAGTATTCGGTGGCCTTGCCGGGCGAGACGAGGTCGATCAGCGCCGCGAGTGCCTGCGGGTCGGCAACGGCGGCGATGCCCTGGCGCTGCAATGACTCGACCGTCAGGCTCGGGCGGATGCCGGCCTCGATCAGCGCCGCCTCCGGCGCCTCGGCGAGGCGGGCCGGCGCGGCGATCGGCTGGCCGGATTGCCAGCCGTGTTGTTCGAGAAAGCGGGCGACGCTGCCGATGGCGTCGTCGACGCTGCGACTCAAATCGACGCGCCCGTCGCCGTCGAAGTCGATGGCGAAGCGCCGCTGGCTGCCGGGCATGAATTGCGGGATGCCGATGGCGCCGGCATAGGAGCCTTTGACCGCCAGCGGATCGAAGCGGTTTTCGCGGGCCAGCAGCAGGAATTGTTCGAGTTCGCCGCGAAAATAATCGCTCCGTCGCGGGTAACGGAAGGCCAGCGTGGCCAGCGCCTCGAACACGCCGAAGCCGCCGGTGTTGCGGCCATACTCGGTTTCGACGCCGATGATGGCGACAATGATTTCCTCCGGCACGCCGTAGAGGACGCGGGCGCGCACCAGGGCGGTCGGGTGGTCTTGCCAGAAGCGGATGCCGTTCGCGATGCGCCGCTCGTTGACGAAGCGCTGCCGGTAGCGTTCCCAGGAGCGTTGCTGCGGCGAGTCGGGCGGCGCGATCAGTTGCAGCACGCGGGGGTTCGGCTTGACCTGCGCGAACTGGCCGAGCAGATCGACGGCGTCGAAGCCGTGGCGCAATTCGAGATCGCCCGCGAAATCGACGACGGCCGGATCGTCGGTGAAGGCAGGCAGGGCTTCGGTAGCGACGGCGGGGGCGGGGGCGAACAATCCGGCGAGCAGCAGCGCCGCCAAGCCGCCAAGCCGCGCACTCAGGCGCCGTTTGGCGGAACTCATGGCATTGTATTGGGGAAAGGGCACGTCACATGCTCAGGAAGGGGCGAGGGCGGATTCTAGCATTGCCCTTGTCCCAGAACCCCGCATGGGGAGTGCGGACAGGGCAATCGCATGAATATCATTGTCGTGACCGGCAAGCCCTCTCCAGCTGAACCGCTTTTACCCCTCCCGCCCTTCCCCTTCGCCTGCGGCGAAAGGGAGGGAGAAAACCAGCGCACGCTTTGGGTTTTACCCCCTCCCTTTCGGGCGAAGCCCGAAGGGGTTGGGGAGGGGGGCAAGCCGAGGGCGGCATCCTCTACGACGCTTGCATTCATGCGATTGCCCTGGGAGTGCGGAACGACTTGCTCGAGCGCATCCAACAGCGGTTTTCAGGTTGCCGGACATGACTTGCTGCCCGGAAAAAACAAGCCGCATAATAGTCTTGGCTATGGGATACGGAAATCGAGTGCAATGACCATGCTGTCAAATGCTTCCCATGATCCAGCAAAATCGTATATCATATGCCGAAAAACGGGCGGTTCCATTTCTTGTCAACGATTCCACCGCCGCCTTGGTGGTGAGAGTTCTATGCATTATGGGAAAGGAAATGACATGAATATTTTCAAGAGAGATGCTTCCCTGCATGATTTCCAGTGGGAAAATCTGGGAGATATCAAGGAAGGCCGTGGCGACTTGGGTGAGGATATGCCTGTTTTGGTGTACAGGCTGATGCAGTATACGATGCTTGATATTCTCACCAAGGATTTCGGCGCCGACAAGGCCAACGAATATTTTGTGCGCGCGGGCCACTTGGCTGGTGAAGAATTCACCAGAAATGTCCTGGATACCTCGGTGGATTTCGATACATTCCTTGCCAATCTTCAAAAGGCGCTTCAGGACCTCAGAATTGGTATTTTGCGCATGGAAGCTTTCGATACGGAAACAGGCAATATCGTTCTCACGGTAGGCCAGGATCTCGATTGCAGCGGTTTGCCCATTACCAATGAAACCGTTTGCAATTACGACGAAGGCTTTATCGCGGGTATTTTGTATACCTACACCGGCAACAAGTATTTTGTGAACGAAGTCGACTGCTGGGCCAACGGCGACCGGGTTTGCCGCTTCCACGGCTCCGTCGTCACATGACGCAAGGCTTGCCAGGCGGAAAGCAGAACAGAGAGGGCGGACAAGATTTTACATCCAGTCGCTGACCAACTCTTTACCTATTTGCGCGATGTTTTGTACTATCCAAACCGTGCGCAATTGGATGTAGCCTCTCTCCCCGAAGACTTCCGGGAACTCGGGGAGGGACTGGTTTATTTCGCCGATATGCTGAAAGAAACCAGAATACTGGCCACATCGCTTTCTCGCGGCGATCTTTCCTGCTCGCTGCCCAAACCCGATAATGAGCTGGCCTCCAATCTGAAATCTCTCCATGCCACGCTGAAACACCTGGCCTGGCAGACCAAACAGGTAGCGAACGGTGACTACAAGCAGCGCGTCACATTCATGGGCGACTTTTCCGAATCCTTCAATCAGATGGTCGTCCAGTTGAATGAACAGCGGGATGCCTTGCTGGGAGAGATCGAGACAATCCGGAAGCAGCGGCGCGATCTGGAATACAGTAATAATCTTTTTGAAATCATTACCAGCCGGCTGCCCGACTGGATCGTCGTGATCGACCGGGATACGGGGGAGCGGCTTTTTATCAATCACCCCGTCGAAAACTTCTTGATTGACGCCAGCTTCGAGTCCAGACTTTACGATGTCCTGCTGAGTCACGCCCGGAAAAAAGAAGAAAACGAAGTCCAGACGTCCGAGGAATTTCCCTTGGCCGGTGAGGGCGTGATTCAGTGGTTTTCGGTTACTTTTTATCCCCTGCACTGGCATGGATACGATGCCCTGGCCGCCGTATTGACGGATATCACCGCCAGCAAGGCCGAGATCGACAAACTGGAAGGCGTTGCCTACCGGGATGCGCTGACCGGTGTGTGCAACAGGCATTACGGCATGAATTTGCTGAATGAATGGATCGAGCGGAACCTTCATTTCGTACTTTGTTTTATCGACATCGACCGCCTCAAATACGTCAACGATGTTTTCGGCCATGCGGAAGGCGATCGCTACATTCTGGAAGTGGCGAAATTACTGCAAACATTCTCAGATGATTCCTGTCTTTGCCGATTGGGCGGGGATGAATTCATGATTCTGGCTGCCGGCATTACTCTGAAAGAAGCGGAGGATCGTTTGGGAATCTTGCGGAACGCTTTGGTCACAAAGGCGTTGGCGACGCAGGACGGCAAGCTCTACCAAGGCAGTTTGAGCTATGGCGCCATTGAAGTTGCCGAGGACAATGCGCTGCCGGCCGGCGATATCCTCTCCCAGGCGGATGAAAAAATGTATGTGTTCAAAAAGGCGCATAGAATGGAACGCCGCGATGCGCCGGCCTGACTGATTCGGCGAGGACAGAACGGCACGCCAACCGTGTGCCGCCCATGCCGGGCGCGTGGCTTATGCTTCGTTTCCCATCATATTGGTCTGGAACATGAACAAAATTCTTCCGGTTGTCCTTTCCGGCGGTTCCGGCACTCGCCTGTGGCCGCTGTCGCGCGAGAAATATCCCAAGCAGTTGCTGCCGCTGGTCGGCACGCAGTCGATGTTGCAGGCCACCGTGGCCCGCCTCGATGGCGTGGGCGATCTGGCCGAGCCGCTGCTGGTGTGCAACGAGGAGCATCGCTTCGCCGCTGCCGAGCAGATGCGCCTGCTCGGCAAGCGCGGGCGGCTGCTGCTTGAGCCGGTCGGGCGCAATACGGCGCCGGCGCTGACGCTGGCCGCGCTATGGGCGGGCCAACAGGGAGCCGACCCGGTGCTGGTGGTGATGCCGGCCGATCATGTGATTCTCGATGCGCCGCTGTTCCGGGCGGCGGTGGAGCGCGCCGTGGTCCTGGCCGAGGCGGGCATGGCCGTGACCTTCGGCATTACCCCGGATTGCCCCGAGACGGGCTACGGCTACATCCAGCAAGGGCCGGCCCTGGCCGGCGATGACGTGGCCCATGAATTGGCCCGTTTTGTCGAAAAACCGGATCGCCAGACGGCGCAGGCCTATCTCGATGCCGGCGATTACCTGTGGAATAGCGGCATTTTCGTGCTGCGCGCCTCAACCTGGCTGGCCGCCATCGAACGCTGCCGGCCCGATATTTTCGCCGCCTGCCACGCTGCGCTGGCCGGTGGCAGCGAGGATGGCGATTTCGTCCGCGTCGATCCGGCTGCTTTTGCCCAATGTCCCGCCGATTCGATCGACTACGCGGTGATGGAACGGCTCGCCGGGGGCGCCGCCGCTTTGCCCAAGGGCGTGGTGATTCCGCTGGCCGCCGGCTGGTCCGATGTCGGCGCTTGGGATGCCTTGTGGAAAATCCTGCCCAAGAGCGAGGACGGCAATGCCTGGCGCGGCGACGTGTTGCTCGAAGGCTGCCACGATACCCTGGCCATTGCCGGCAGCCGCCTGGTCGCCTGTGTCGGGCTGCGCGACATGGTGGTGGTCGAAACCGCCGATGCCGTGCTGGTCGCCCATCAAACGGCGACGCAGGAGGTGAAGAAAATCGTCGATCGCCTCAAGGCCGAGGGGCGGCTACTGGCCCAGTGGCATCGCAAGGTCTATCGGCCGTGGGGCTGGTACGACGGCATCGATACCGGCGGGCGTTTCCAGGTCAAGCACATCAATGTCAATCCCGGCGCCGCGCTGTCGCTGCAAATGCATCACCACCGCGCCGAGCACTGGATCGTGGTCAGCGGTACGGCGCGCGTGACCAAGGGCGACGAGGTGTTCCTGGTCAGCGAGAACCAGTCCACCTACATCCCGCTCGGCGTCCGCCACCGCCTGGAAAATCCCGGCATCGTCCCGCTCGAAATGATCGAAGTGCAGTCCGGCAGCTACCTCGGCGAGGACGACATCGTTCGCTTCGACGATACCTACGGCCGGCGCTGAATCAGTCGAAAAGCAGCGCCGCCGCGACCGGGCGGCCTTCGCTGGCGAGAATGTTGTAGGTGCGGCAGGCGGCTGGCAGATCCATGACTTCCAGGCCGATGCCGGCCTGGGCGAAGGGCTTGAGCCATTGCGGCGGCGGCAGGCGCAGGCGGCTGCCGGTGCCGAGCAGGACAATGCCGGCCCCCAGCCCGAGCAGCCCTTGCAGGTCGCCGGGAGTGAGGGTCGCGGCGGTGGCGCTGGTCCAGCCGGTGATGATGGATGCCGGCAGCACGATCAGATTGCCCGAGTGGCGCTCGTTATTGACGGCGACATAGCCTTCGCCGTGGGCGGTGAACTGGTTGATTCCGGCGGTATTGGCAAGCTGGAGTTTCACTGGGCAATTGTCCTGAAAAATTCGCTAGGTCTGACTGACTTTGGGGTCAATCCTGCTATACAACATGGTTTTCGTACATTTTCCCGGCCGTGTCGCGCTGTTCCAGAAATGAAGGGAAGGACGTTTACTTGGCGATTCCCAAGAACACAGCCAAGCATCGCTCAACCGCCACCAGCGCATCCGCATCAATGCGCCCGAAGGCTTGCCCTACCTTGTCGCGTTTCACGGTCATAATCTTGTCCACCATGACCTGCGAGGGTTTCTGCAAGCCGTTCTCTGTGCTGGGTTGAACGGTAATGCGCAACAACGGCGCAGCAACCAGCATGCTTGTCACTGGCAACACAGTTACGGTCGCGAGCTCGTCGAACTGATCGGACTGAATTACCAAGGCAGGTCTTGGCTTGCCAAAGTCGCCTTGCATGGCGATGGTCACGAAATGGCCCCGGATCATTACGCCCAGCCCTCCACATCGGCCAGAGCTTCATCCATGAAATGCTGCATATCCGGGTCGGCCATGTCTGCCTGCGCGGCAAGACGAGACTGGCGGTGACATTCCTCCGCAAAATCCGGCTTTCGCGTATCCGGCACCCATATTTGTACCGGACGAAGTCCTGCCATTCGCAGTGCGTTGCGGTGCTTTTGAACCCGTACATTGACATGCGTGTTTGCCATGCGAAGCGCCTCTTGTCTGTTACATGAAACAATATAGCCGCATCTGTTGTTACATGCAACGCTGGTCACGGTGATAGCCGTCCGGCAAAGAGCCGGACTCTGGCGTCGCTTGCCAAAATTGCGGCGCACCAAGGGTTAAAGTAGGATTATAACTTTTGCCCCATTGCGCCGAGACGGAATCGCCTCCATGAAGCACGTCAAGAAATCTACCAAACTTGCCAATGTCTGTTACGACATCCGCGGCCCCGTGCTGCAGATGGCGAAGCAGATGGAGGAAGAGGGTCACAAGATCATCAAGCTGAATATCGGCAATCTGGCCGCTTTCGGCTTCGATTCGCCCGAGGAAATCCAGCAGGACATGATCCGCAACCTGCCGAACGCGGCTGGCTACACGGATTCGAAGGGCATTTTCGCGGCGCGCAAGGCGATCATGCATTACACGCAGCAGAAGCACATCAAGGGCGTGACGCTGGAGGATATTTATGTCGGCAACGGCGCCTCCGAATTGATCGTCATGGCCATGAACGCGCTGCTCGACGCGGGCGACGAGGTGCTGGTGCCGGCCCCGGACTATCCGCTGTGGACGGCGGCGGTCAGCCTGTCCGGCGGCAAGCCGGTGCATTACCTGTGCGACGGCAACAAGGGCTGGCTACCGGATTTGCAGGACATCCGCGACAAGATCAACCGGAATACCCGCGCCATCGTCATCATCAATCCGAACAACCCGACCGGCGCGCTCTACCCGGACGACCTGCTGCACGAAATTATCGACATCGCCCGCCAGCACCACCTGATCATTTACGCCGACGAGGTGTATGACAAGGTGTTGTACGAGGGCGCGCGGCACACCTCGATCGCCGCGCTGTCCGAGGATGTGCTGACCATCACCTTCAACAGCCTGTCGAAAAATTACCGCTCCTGCGGCTATCGCGCCGGCTGGATGGTGGTTTCCGGCGACAAGCGGCATGCCAGGGATTACATCGAAGGGCTCGACATGCTGGCCTCGATGCGCCTGTGCGCCAATGCGCCGGGCCAGTATGGCATCCAGACGGCCCTGGGCGGCTATCAGAGCATCGACGACCTGGTGGCCGAGGGCGGCCGCCTGCGTCGCCAGCGCGACCTCGCCCACGAATTGATCACGGCCATTCCCGGCGTCACCTGCGTCAAGCCCGAGGCGGCGCTGTACATGTTCCCCCGGCTCGATCCGAAAATTTATCCGATCAAGAACGACCAGAGCTTCATCGCCGAACTCTTGCAGGAGGAGAAGGTGCTGCTGGTTCAGGGTTCCGGCTTCAACTGGCCGCATCCCGACCACTTCCGCCTGGTTTTCCTGCCGCACGAGGACGATTTGCGCGAAGCCATCGGCCGCGTCGCCCGCTTTCTGGAAAATTATCGCAAGCGCCATGGCGGCGCCTGAAGTGGCTGATGTGGAACTGATCGCCGTGACCGACGCAACGGGCGCCATCGTCGAACCCGGCTGGCTGGGCCGCGCCGAAACGGTGCACCGGCAATTGCGCCCGCAACTGCCGGCCGACTATATGGGCCGCCTGAGCGCCGTGTTCGCCAATGGCGGCCGCATGCTGCTGGCGATAAAAGGCGGCGCGGTGCGCGGCGTGGCGCTGTGGCGCCTGATCGAAAACACTTACGAAGGCCGGCGCCTGTATATCGACGATCTCGTCATTGACGAGAAGCATCGCTCGCAAGGCGTCGGCAGGCGGCTGCTCGCTGCGCTGCGCGTTACGGGAGAAGCCTGCGGCTGTGACGTGCTGGCGCTCGATTCGGGCGTGCAGCGGCAGCAGGCGCACAAATTTTATTTTCGCGAGGGGATGACCATTTCCTCGTTCTGCTTCAAGGAAACAATTCAATGATGAAACCGATCAATGTCGGCCTGTTGGGCATCGGAACCGTCGGTGGCGGCACCTTCACCGTCCTCAAGCGCAACGCGGAAGAAATCACCCGCCGCGCCGGGCGTCCGATCCGCATCACCACGGTGGCCGACAAGAATCTCGAACTCGCCCGCCGCGTCGCCGGTGACGGCGTCAAGCTCAGCGACGATGCCTTCGCCGTGGTGGCCGATCCCGATATCGATATCGTCGTCGAACTTATCGGCGGTTACGGCGTGGCCCGCGAACTGGTGCTCAAGGCCATCGCCAACGGCAAGCATGTCGTCACCGCCAACAAGGCGCTGCTCGCCGTGCATGGCAACGAAATTTTCGCCGCCGCGCGCGAGCGTGGCGTCATGGTCGCCTTCGAGGCCGCCGTCGCTGGCGGCATCCCCATCATCAAGGCGCTGCGCGAAGGCTTGACCGCCAACCGCATCGAATGGGCCGCCGGCATCATTAATGGCACCACCAACTTCATCCTCTCGGAAATGCGCGACAAGGGCCTGTCCTTCGCCGAAGTGCTCAAGGAAGCGCAGCGCCTGGGCTATGCCGAGGCCGATCCGACCTTCGACATCGAGGGCGTCGACGCGGCGCACAAGGCGACCATCATCGCGGCCATCGCCTTCGGCATTCCGATGCAGTTCGACAAGGCTTATGTCGAAGGCATCACCCAGCTTGAGGCCGCCGACATCAGGTATGCCGAACAACTCGGCTACCGCATCAAGCTGCTCGGCATCGCCAAGCGCCGCGATGCGGGCAAAACGCGGGGCATCGAACTGCGCGTGCACCCGACCCTGATTCCGGAAAAGCGCCTGATCGCCAATGTCGAAGGCGCGATGAACGCCGTCCTCGTCAATGGCGACGCCGTCGGCGCCACGCTCTACTATGGCAAGGGGGCCGGCGCCGAGCCGACCGCCTCGGCGGTGATCGCTGATCTGGTCGATGTCACCCGCCTGGCCACCGCCGACCCCGAGCATCGCGTGCCGCACCTCGCCTTCCAGCCGAACGCCATGTCCGATCTGCCCATCCTGCCGATGAGCGAGGTCGAAACCGGCTACTACCTGCGCCTGCGCGTCGAGGACAAACCGGGCGTGCTCGCCGACATCACCCGCATCCTGGCCGACCAGGGCATCTCCATCGACGCCCTCCTGCAACGCGAGCCGGAGGAAGGCGAGGGCGAAACCGACATCATCATCCTCACCCACGTCTGCCAGGAAAGCGCCGCCGACGCCGCCATCGCCAAAATCGAGGGGCTGGCGGCGCAAAAAGGCAAGGTCAAGCGCATCCGCCTGGAAGAACTCCAGTAAGCTGGTGACGGCGGCGAATCAAAAACGGGGGCCGTGGCCTCCGTTTTTGTAAAGGTTTTTCGACTCAATCCCGCCGCACTGCCTCCACCATCAACGCATCGAGCTTGAACGAATCATCGTTCTGCACGCCGAAGTACTGCCGTACTTCATCGGGCGCATGCCGCCACAGCGAACGAATCGCGCTGACGCGCTCGGCGCTCGTGTGCATCCGAGCGACCCAGCCGTCAAACTCGATGTCGAGGCGCCAGCGCTGCGTCACCTTGGCGTCGAAACCCGCCGCATCGAGCATGGCGATCCACTCGTCAGCGCGATAGTCGCGGATATGCGACGCATCGCGCAGCACTTCGACCGCCTGAAAATACGTGTCGCAAAGCGGGTCGTCGATGCCTGCGATGTCGATGAATTTCAGCCGCCCACCCTTTTTCAACACGCGATGCGCCTCGGTGAGCGCCTTGGGCACGTCGCGCCAGTGGTGCGCGCTCAGGCGGCTGATCGCCCAATCGAACGAGGCATCGGCGAACGGCAACGTTTCCGCCGCGCCCTGCCGCGTGCGGATCGTCGTCAATCCGCGTTCCTTCGCTACGGCTTCGACCGTGGCGAGCATCTGAGGAGCGATGTCGTAGGCAACCACATCGCGCACATGCGGCGCGACCGCGAAACTCGCATGGCCGGCGCCGCAACCCATGTCCAGCACCGTGGCGTTGCCACCGGAGGCTGCGAATGTCGCAGCAAGGTTCTCCAGATCGGCGCCCGTGGCGTGGACCTTGCTGGTGAGATAAGCGGCAGCGCTTGTGCCGAATGCCTCGGCAACCTGATCATGGTGCTTCATTAATTCCTCCGTCGGTGATAGGGGCGCCAAAACAGCGCCCGCCGTCATTACAATAGAGGTCCATTTGTACCGGTACAAGTTAAGCAGACATACTGGTATAAACAACACCTGCTTTCGTCCTCATGCCTATCGATGTCCGCTCCTTTGCCGCCGCCAGTCCGCTCGACACCACGCCCGCACGTGCGCTCGGCGAGTTCATCCGTGCTCATCGCGAACGTCTGACGCCAGCAGCCGTCGGTTTGCCACCTGGCCTGCGCCGCCGCGCGCCAGGGCTGCGCCGCGAGGAGGTTGCCCAGCTTTGCGGCGTGAGTTCGACTTGGTACACGTGGATCGAGCAAGGACGGCCCGTGTCGGCATCGGCTGACGCGCTTGCGCGCATTGCCGTCGCACTGCAACTCTCGCGCGCCGAGCGCGCCTATCTGTTCGAACTGGCCGCGCAGCGCGATCCCGCCGAGCCCGATCCGGCCAATGCCGCCGATGCGCCCGCTGCGCTGCTGCGCACGGTGCAACTCGTGGATGCACCCGCCTACGTGCTCGACCGCCAGTGGACGGCGCTCGCCTGGAACAGCCACGCGGCGGACCTGTTCACGGGCTGGCTCGACGGCGGGAACGATCGCAACCTGCTGCGCTTCACGTTTACCGAGCCGTGTGCTCGCGAACTGATCGTCGACTGGGAAACACGTGCGCGGCGCCTCGCCGCCGAATTCCGCGCCGATTCGATCCGCCATCTGAGCGACGCGCCGACGCGCGCGTTGATCGATTCGCTGATTGCGACGAGCGATGACTTTGCGCGCTTCTGGGGCTTGCAGGATGTATTCGAGCGCGAGGGTGGACGGCGCGAATTCAATCACCCGCGCCACGGCCGCATCGTCTGCGACCAGATCACGTTCAAGCCGGCACACCGCGAGGATTTAAAGCTTGTGGTGCTGGTGCGGCTCTAAATCGCTATGCAGCACCTCCTTTTCGCACCGTCGGGATCGACGGCAGGCGGGCGCCGGCCAATTCATTTCGCCGATGGCGATACCGATCAAGGAATCGCCGTCGGCCGCCCGGCAGAATCCGCGAACGCCACGATTGTGGCGCAATCCTGCAAGGAGAAGAACGATGGCCTGCAACCACACCACCCCCGAAGCCCTGTACCCGTTCGACGCGCGCGGCGTCGCCAAGCGTTTTCGTCATGCCGCCATTTTCGGCGCCCTCGACGCCCTGCAACCGGGCGAAACCATGCGCTTTTGCAACGACCACGATCCGCTGCCGCTACTCGCCCAGTTGCAGCAGCGTTATGGCGACCATCTGGCGATCGAGTACCGCCAGCGTGAACCGGGCGCCATCGTCATTGATTTTTCCGTTGTCGGTTGATTCACGGCTCTATAAAACTGGATTGCTGCGCTCGCAATGACCTTGGTTTTTACGCTGTCATTGCGAGGAGCGAAGCGACGAAGCAATCCATGAAAAGTCCCCCGATTCCCACGGAACCTTGCTCCCTACCGCCGGCCTGACCCTGCTTGCCCTGTTCGCCAGTGTTGCCCTGACCCTGGCCGGCTGGGGTTCGCCGCTGGCGGTGGAACATCTGGCTTTCGCCGTCGGCATCGTGCCGCTGATTTTCGCGGCCATGCTGCATTTCGTGCCGGTGCTGACCCGCACCGGCAATCCCGGTCGCTGGCCGCGCCTCTTGCCGGCGGCGGCCCGCCTCGCCGGCCTCCTGCTCGTGGCCGCGCTGCAAGGGCTGCTGCCGTACTGGCTTTTGCATCCGGCGGCTCTGGCCGACCTGCTGCTGGCCCTTGTCCTGCTGGCGTGGATCGCCGCCCGCGCCCGCGCCGCGCTGGGGCCGTCGCATCCCGGCTGGCGCTGGTACGCGGCTGCCTTGGCCTGCCTGATTCTGGCGCTGGCCGCCGTGCTGGCGATGACGATCTGGCCGCAACACTGGCTGGCGCTGCGCCCGCTGCGCTATTTCCATCTGCACCTGAATACCTTGGGACTGGTCGGACTGGCCGCGCTTGCCACCTTGCCGGTGCTGTTGCCGACCGCCTGCGGCAAGCCCGATCCGGCTGCCGCTGACTGGCTTCGGCGTTACCTGTGGCCTGCTCTTGGCGGCGTGCTGCTGATCGCCATTGGCACTTGGCACTGGCGCAGCACCTGGTATTGGCTGCTGGCTGCCGCCGGGAGCGGCCTGCTACTGGCGGCGCTGTTTGCGCTGTTGCGGCAATGGGGGCGCGCTTTCGGTTGGCGGCTGCTGTTGAGTGATGGCGTCGCCGTCTCCCTGCTGGCCGCCGTTGCTGGCCTGATATTGACGCTGCTTGGCGGTCTGGTGCACGGGATCAGCCCTGATCTGGCGCGGCCCACGTTGTCGGCCTGGCTGTTCGGTTTCCTGCTGCCGCTGGTCACCGGCGCGCTCGCGCAATTGCTGCCGGTGTGGCGCTGGCCGGGACCGCAACAGCCGGTGCGGCTGGAAATGCGCCGCCGGCTGGCCGTTGGCGGCGGCTGGCGGGCGCTCTTGTTTCTTGCCGCCGCCCTGCTGGCGTTGGCCGATCATACGCATCTTGGCGTGATTTTCGCCACGGCGGGCCTTCTGTTATTCGCCGTGGCCTTGTTGCGCGCCGCGCTTGTCCGGGGCGCGGCGCGGTAGAATCAAACCCTTTGCTTTTCAGGGTTTTTGCCATGCGCTATATCTCGACCCGCGGCCACGCCGCGCCGCAGGCTTTCTGCGACATCCTGCTCGGCGGCCTGGCGCCGGATGGCGGTCTCTATCTGCCGGAAAGCTATCCGCGAATCAGCCGGGCCGAGCTGGATGCCTGGCGCGGACTGTCCTATGCCGATCTGGCTTACGAAATCCTCCGCCGCTTCATCGACGACATTCCGTCCGCCGACCTCAAGGCCATCATCGCCCGCACCTATACCGCCGATGTTTATTGTCACGCGCGCAACGGCAGCGACGCGGCGCGCATCACACCGCTGACGCGGCTCGACGAGAATCTCTACACGCTGGAATTGTCGAACGGCCCGACCCTGGCTTTCAAGGACATGGCCATGCAACTGCTCGGCAATCTGTTCGAGTATGTGCTGGAACGGCGCGGCGAGTCGATCAACATTCTCGGCGCCACCTCCGGCGATACCGGCTCGGCGGCCGAATACGCCATGCGCGGCAAGCACAATGTCAAGGTTTTCATGCTCTCGCCGGAGGGCCGGATGAGCGCCTTCCAGCGCGCCCAGATGTATTCGCTGGCCGACGCCAATATTTTCAACATCGCCGTCAGCGGCATGTTCGACGACGCCCAGGACATCGTCAAAGCGGTTTCCAACGATGCCGACTTCAAGGCCAGGTACAAGATCGGCGCCGTCAACTCGATCAACTGGGCGCGCGTTCTGGCGCAAATCGTCTATTACTTTCAGGGCTATTTCCTGGCCACCCAAACGAACGACGAGCAGGTCGCCTTCGCCGTGCCTTCCGGCAATTTCGGCAATATCTGCGCCGGCCACATCGCCCGCCGCATGGGCCTGCCGATCGCCCGCCTGGCGCTCGCCACCAACGAAAACGACGTGCTCGACGAATTTTTCCGCAGTGGCGTCTATCGCCCGCGCGCCTCGGTCGAAACCCATGTGACTTCCAGCCCGTCGATGGATATTTCCAAGGCTTCCAATTTCGAGCGTTTCGTATTCGATCTGGTCGGCCGCGATCCGGCCATCGTCCGCGAATTGTGGGCCAGGGTGGATCAGGGCCTGGCTTTCGACCTGTCAGCCACGCCGCACTGGGCCGACGTGGCGCGTTTCGGCTTCGTTTCCGGCAAGAGCGCCCACGGCGACCGCATCAACACCATCCGCTTCGCCCAGGGGCGCTATGGCGTGATGCTCGACCCGCATACCGCCGACGGTCTCAAGGTGGCGCTGGAACACCGCCTGCCGGGCGTGCCGATGATCGTGCTGGAAACGGCGCAGCCGGCCAAGTTCGAGGACACCATCCGCGAGGCCCTGGGCAGCGAGCCGCCGCGTCCGGCCGACCTCGCTGGCATCGAGCAATTGCCGCAGCGGGTCGCCGTCATGGCGCCGGATGTCGAGGCGGTCAAGCGTTTCATCGCCGAGCGAGTTTGAATAGAGAAAAATGCACTGGAACTTCTGCCCCTGCTGCGCCGCGCCGCTGGTCATGATGACCGCCGGGGAGGACAGCGGCCAGATGGAACGGCTGCGTTGCCCGGCCTGCGGCTTCACGCACTGGAATAATCCGACGCCGGTACTGGCGGCCATCGTCGAGTACCGCGGTCAGGTGTTGCTGGCGCGCAATGCCGCCTGGCCGGGGAAAATGTTCGCGCTCATCACCGGCTTCATGGAAGCGGGCGAAACGCCGCAGGAAGGCATCGTGCGTGAAATCAGGGAAGAAACCGGCCTCGATGCCGCCGCGCTCGATCTGGTGGGCGTGTACGACTTCCAGCGCATGAATCAGGTCATCATCGCTTACCACGCGGTCGCCGCAGGCGAAGTGCGGCTGTCGCCCGAACTGGCGGATTACCGTCTGGTCGACCTGCACGATCTGAAATGCTGGCCGACCGGCACCGGCTATGCGCTGGCCGACTGGCTGCGCTCGCGCGGGCGCGAGCCGGTGTTTCTCAGCGCCGAGGAATACGCCGAGCGCCGCTGGGGGGTGGAACAGGCCATGAACATGGCAAAGGAAGTTGAGGCACACGAGATTTGAATCGGGGCGCGCATGGGCGCCACACAACGCGTGGGGGAGGGGTCATGCTGATCTGGGGAGCGGTTTGGGGGGCGCTGATCGGGGTTCTGACGGAAGGTTTCGCGGGCATGACGCTGGGCGCCCTGCTCGGGCTGCTTGCCGGCGGAACGCTGCAAAAAACCGTGCGCCGGCAGATACGGAATGAAATCGCGGCGGCGCAGCGGCAGGCGGCGCTGGAAGCGGCGGGGACCAAGCCGGATTCACCGGCGCGAGTCGCTCCCACGCTTCGGCCGGCGGATTCCGCATCCCGGCCAATGGCTTCCACGCCGTGGGGGCGCGAGGCCGATGGACAGCCGCCCCGAACGCCGGCCGATCTGAAAGCGCCGATCCCGACACGCGGCGCCGAGTCGCCAGGCGCCTTCTCGCCCGCCATCCCGGCGGCGGCGGACGATCTGCCGCTGGTCGAGCGGGAAGCCCAAACCCTGGCCGCAACCCTGGCCGAAGTCGAGGCCCTGGCCGCCGCCGCCAAAGCCGCGTCGCCGCCACGCCACTCCGCGCCACCACTGCTCCCGCCCGCCCCGCCCGGCGCGCTGGATCAGGCTGCCGCCGCCGTGCGCAACTGGTTCGTGCAAGGCAATACTATCGTGCAAGCCGGTCTGGTGATCCTGTTCATCGGCCTGGCCTTCCTTGTCCACTATGCGGCGCAGTCGGGCCTGTTCCCGGTGGAACTGCGGCTGACGGCCATCGGCGCCGTCGGCGTGATGTTGCTGGTAATGGGTTTTCGCCGACGCGAGGTCAAGCCGGCCTTCGGGCTGTCGCTGCAAGGCGGCGGCGTGGCCGTGCTGTACCTGACGGTGTTCGCCGCGTTCCGCTTCTACCAGTTGTTGCCGCCGCTGGCGGCGTTTGCCGTCATGCTGCTGGTGTGCGCCTTCAGTTGCGCGCTGGCGCTGCTGCAAAATTCGCGGACGCTGGCTTTCGCCGCCTTTGCCGGCGGCTTCGCCACGCCGCTGCTGCTCTCCACCGGCGGCGGCAACCATGTCGCGCTGTTCAGTTATTACACGCTGCTGAATCTGGCGATTCTCTTCATCGCCACGCGCCGCGCCTGGCGCGAACTGAACCTGCTCGGCTTTATCGCCACCTTCGGCGTCGCCGGCATCTGGGGCTGGACGCGCTACAGCGTCGAGCATTACGCCAGTTCGCAGCCTTTCCTCATCGCTTTCATCGCCATCTTCATCGCCACCGCGATTCTCTACGCCCGCGCCACGCCGCTGCGGCTGGGCCGGAGTATCAGTCAGGCGGTGGACAGCACGCTGGTATTCGGTACGCCGCTGCTCGGCTTCGGCCTGCAAGCGGGCTTGGTGCAGCCGTTCGAGTACGGCGCGGCGTTTTCGGCGCTGGTTTTCGGCGCTGTCTATCTCGTGCTGGCGGCGTTGCTGCTGCGCCGGAGCAGCAACTACCGGTTACTGGCCGAGTGCTTCCTGGCGCTCGGCGTCGGCTTCGCCACGCTGGCCGTGCCGCTGGCGCTGGATGCCAACTGGACCAGCGCGGTCTGGGCGCTGGAAGGCGCGGCGGCGTTCTGGGTCGGCATGCGGCAGGCGCGCTGGATGCCGCGCGCCTTCGGGTTGTTGCTGCAAGTGCTGGCGGTGTTGAGTTATTTCGGCGCTCTCGCACTGCCGACGGACCCCGAAATTTGGCTGGTGGTCTTACGTCATCTCGATGTCAGGGCTACGCCGGTCAGTCCTTGGCCGCTGGCGCATCCCGCTTTTCTCGGCGCGTTGCTGATCGCGCTGCCCGCCGTGGCGCTGGCCCGGTGGACGCGCGCGCCGCTGCCGCACAGCGGCTCGCGCTGGGCGCAAGGCTACGCGGCGCTGGAAGCGCGGCTGCCGACACTGCTGCTGCTCTATGGCTTTGCCATGTGGCTGCTGGCCTGGTGGATGGAGTTCGAACGCCGCCTGCCGCCCGTGGAGGCGGGGCAGTGGAGCGTGCCCGTCTGGGACAAGTTCGTCGCGCTCTGGCTGATGACCGGCATGACCCTGCTCTCGTCCGCCGCGCTGTTCCTCTGGGGGCAGCGGGCGCGCTGGCCGGCGGCGAGCTGGCCCAGCCGCCTGATTCTGCCGGTGCTGGCTCTGGTGTTGCTGACGCAGTGGGGCAACGGCTGGCGCGTCAGCGACTGGCCGGCCGCCTTGGGCTGGCCGTTGGCGCTGGGTCTGCACGCCTGGCTGCTGCGCCGCAACGAGGCGGACGACGGCCTGCTCAATGCCGCGTGGCGGCGCTGGCTGGGCTGGCAGCACACCGGCACGGTGTGGCTGGCGGTTCTGCTCATCGGCGACGTGTTGTCCGACTGGGCCTGGCGCAATGATCTGTGGGACACGGATTGGGCCAGCGTCGTCGGTGTGCTGGCGGCGACGGCGGTGTTGCTGGCGCTGACCTTCTGGGCGGGCCGCGCCAACCGCGCCGAGACGCGCGCGCATTTCGCCTGGCCGCTCAATCCGCATGCCGAAGCCTACTACTGGCGCGCTGCCGCGCCGCTGGCGCTGCTGCTGGTGTTTGGCGCGTTCGCGTTGGCCTTGACTTCCTCCGGGGATACCGAGCCGCTACCTTACATCCCGCTGCTCAACCCGACCGACCTGATGCTGCTGCTCGCCATCGGCGCGCTGCTGCTCTGGCGCGGCGCGATGCTGGCGGCCGAGCCGCGTCCCACCGGCGCCGAGCCGCTAAACCAACCGGTATTCTGGGTCGTCATCGGCTTGCTGGCGCTGGTGGCCTTGAGCACCGTCTGGCTGCGCGTGGCGCATCACTTCTTCGCCGTGCCGTGGCGCGCCCACGCGCTGTTTGACAGTTTCGTGGTGCAGACCGGCTACGCCATTTTGTGGTCCCTGATCGCACTGGCGCTGATGGTCGCCGCGCACCGCCGCGCCCTGCGCCCGGCCTGGCTGGCCGGCGCGGCGCTGCTGGCGCTGGTGGTGGCCAAGCTGATTCTGGTCGATCTGTCCAACCGTGGCGGCGGCGAACGCATCGTCGCCTTCATCGGCGTTGGCGTGCTGATGCTGGTCGTCGGCTACTTCGCGCCCCTGCCGCCCAAGCAAGCAACAGAAAGGGAATTGTGATGCCGCAGCGCGCCGCTTTCGCACTGATCCTCGCCATCGCTGCCGCGCCCCTGGCGCTGGCCGCGCCGCCAAGCGATGCCCCGGACGGCTACGCCGCCCGCTGGCCGCTGCAACTGCCCGCCGACGCCAGCCTGACGCGGCTGCCCTTGCCCGCCGAGGTGCTGACGCGGGTGCAGACCGCCGATCTGCGTGATCTGCGCGTATTCAACGCCGCCGGTCAGCCGGTGCCGCTGGCGCTGGACCGTTCCAGTCCCGATACCCGCGCTCCCGCGCCGGCGGCGATCGAACTGCCGGCGCTGCCGATCATGGCCGCTGGGCAAACCGTCAGCGCCGTCAGCGCCGGCCTGTCGCTGCGCATTGAAGAAGGGCCACAGGGCCGCGTGGTGCGGCTCGACGACCCGTCCGCCGCCGCCAGTGCGCCGCCCGCGCTGGTCGGCGCACTGATTGACGCGCGCGAGCAAAAAATCGCGCTGCAAGGCATCGAACTGGACGTCGACTGGCCCGCCGCGCGCCCCTTCACCTTCCGCCTGCATGTCGGCAGCGACCTGCGGCAGTGGCAGCCCTTGGGCGAGGTTACGGCCTACCGCGGCGCCGACGGCGTGCTGACGGCGCCGCCGCATGTGGCCTTGCACAGCGTCACGCTGCAAGGGCGCTACTTGCGCCTGACCTGGGACGCTGTGCCCGACGACACCGTACAGTTGCGCGGTGTGCGCCTGCTGCCCGAGCCGCCGCAGGCCGCGCCCGCCCGCGTGGCGGCGCCGCTGGCGCTGCCCGAGGGCGCGGCGCGCGACGCGCGCGTGCTCGAATGGCGGCTGCCTTTCGCCACGCCGCTGGCGGCGCTGGATATCCGCGCCGCCGGGCCGGCGGCCCTCGTGCCGGTGCGCGTGCTGGCCCGCCAGCAGCGCGAGCAGCCGTGGACGCCGCTGGCGCGCCACGTCGTGTTCAGCCTGACGCAGGATGGGCAGATGCGGCACAGCCCGGCGCTGGAACTGGGTCAGGCCGCCTGGCGCGAATGGCGGGTGGTGGCCGATGATTCTTCGCCCGGTTTCACCGAGCCGCCGCAAGTCACGGCCTGGTTTGAACCGGCGCAACTGGTATTCGTCGTCAGCGGCCCGCCGCCCTTTACGCTGGCTGTGGGCCGCGCCGACGCGCCGCTCGCCCGCCTGCCGCTGAACAGCCTGATTCCCGGCTACGAAGCCGGCGCGCAGGGCAAGCTGCCCGTTGCCAGCCTGGCAGCGGAAGCGGCCAGACCGCCAGCGTCCGCCGCCGCCGTAACCACCACGGTCGTCGAGGCGCAGCGCGACTTGCGCAGTTGGACTCTGTGGGCCATTCTCCTGGCCGGCGTGCTGGCGCTGGGCGGCATGGCCTGGATCTTGGCGCGCCAGCTCGACAAGCCGCGCAGCGCGGCGCGGGAATGAAAAAGGCCCGCGGCGCTTTTCTCAAGCGCTGCGGGCCGTTATCCCGCCCATACGCGGGATGCGACGCTACAGGTAGATGACGGCCGGGAAGACCGCGATGGCGAGAACCAGCACCAGCCATTCCAGATTGTGCCGGGCCAGAAAGCCGGTGAAGTGCAGGATCAGGATGGCGATGGCGGCCGCATAGAACAGCGCGAACAGCATATGAACTCTCGTTATCGGATGGCTGCCCGGATTATGCCGACAAAAACGCCGCCTCGCCAGCGGGGTTAATCGACGAAGCGCATGGACAGGTCGAGCGCCTTGACATCCTTGGTCAGCGCGCCGACCGAGATGCGCTGCACGCCGGTTTCGGCGATGGCGCGGATGCTTTCCAGGCTGACATTGCCGGAAGCTTCGAGCACGGCCCGGCCAGCGTTGCGGCGGGCGGCTTCGCGCATCATTTCCAGCGTGAAATTGTCGAGCAGGATCATCGTCGCCCCGGCGGCCAGCGCGGCGTCGAGTTCGTCGAGCGATTCGACCTCGATCTGGATGAACTGGCAGCGTTCGCCGGCCGCCGTGGCGATGCGGCGCGCCGCCGCCAGCGCCGGGGCGATGCCGCCAGCGGCGTGGATATGGTTTTCCTTGATGAGGATGGCGTCCCACAGCGCCAGCCGGTGATTGCCGCCGCCGCCGCAGCGGACGGCGTATTTCTGGGCAAGGCGCAGGCCGGGCAGGGTTTTGCGCGTATCGACCACGGCCGCCCCGGTGCCGGCGATGGCGTCGGCGTAGCGGCGCACCTTGCTGGCTACCGCCGACAGCAGTTGCAGGAAATTCAGGGCGCTGCGCTCGGCCGAGAGCAGGGCGCGCGCCTTGGCCTCGATGGTGCATAGCGTCTGCCCGGCGGCGATGCGCTCGCCGTCGGCGGCCTGCCAGACGATGCGGGCCTGCGGGTCGAGGCGGCGCACGCAGGCTTCGAACCAGGCGCAACCACAGAGCACGCCGGTTTCGCGCGAAACGACCGTGGCCCGCGCCAGGCGGCCAGCGTCAACGAGATCGGCGCTGAGGTCGCCGGGGCCGAGATCTTCTTCCAGGGCAGCGGTGACGTTACGGTCGATTTCGGAAGCGAGCGGAATGGCGAAGTCGAGGGTCATGGCGCGAGGGATTGGCGAATGGGAGGATGGGCATTGTATACCGTCCGCACGGCGTGCCGACGGCGGCGCCAGCGCGGAGGTTGCCGCAGCCAGTCGTTGAACAGGAGGCGGGCGGCGTCGGCGATTTCACTGGCGGTCAGGCCGACCGGGCCGATGCCGGCGGCGACCAGGCGGTCGGCGGCGGCGCCATGCAGGTGAACGCCGGCCAGCAGGGCTGGCACTGGCGGCCAGCCCTGGCCGAGCAGGGCCAGTACCAAGCCGCTCAACACGTCGCCCATGCCGGCCGTGGCCATGCCGGAATTGCCGCTGTCATTGATCCACCATTGCCCATCCACCGTCGCCACTACCGTGCCGCAACCCTTGAGCGCGACATGACAGCGATAGCGGCGGGCGATTTCGCGAGCGGCGGCGAGGCGGTCGGCCTGCACTTCGTCAGCGCCGATTTCAAGCAGGCGTCCGGCCTCGCCCGGATGCGGCGTCAACAGGGCGGGCAGGCGGCGCTTGGCCAAGGCTTGTTGCAGATTTTCCTCGCTGCCTACCAGATTGAGGGCGTCGGCATCGAGCAGCAGCGGCAGATCGAGGGCGATGGCGGTTTCCACCAGTTCCGAGGCTTCCAGCGAAATGCCCAGGCCCGGCCCGCAGGCCAGCGCCGTCAGCGGCGTTTGGAGCAGCGCCTGTGGCCGGCGCAGCATCAATTCCGGTTGTAGCGGATCGAAATCCGGCGCCTGCGGGTCGATCAGGCCGGCGTAAACGCGGCCGGCGCCGAGCTTCAAGGCGGCGCGGGCGGCCAGAAAGGCAGCGCCGACCATCGACGGCGCGCCGCCGACCACGCCGACGCTGCCGAAATTGCCCTTGTGGCTGTTGCGCTGGCGCGGCAGCAGATGCTCGGCGAAGGTGGCGGGAGTAATGCAGCGGCCATCGGGCGGCAGTTCGGCCGGCGGATCGAGATCGAGGCGGGCGAGGCGAATCTGCCCGCAGTAATCGGGGCCGTCGGCGGTCAGCAAACCCGGCTTGCCGGCGATGAAAGTCAGGGTATGTGTGGCGCGGACGACGACGCCCGGCGCCGCGCCGCGTTCGGCATCCAGTCCGGAAGGGCAATCGAGCGCCAGCACCGGGCAGCGGTCGCGTTCGGCGATGTGGTTGATGGCCTCGATCAGCGCGGCGTGACGGCCTTCCGGCGGGCGGCCAAGGCCGATGCCAAAAAGCCCGTCGATGACCAGCGCCCAGCGCTGCCGCTCGGGAATCACCTCGACGGTGCTGCCGCCAGCCGCGGTGAAATCCTGCCAGGCGGTGGCGGCATCGGCCGGCAGGCGGGCAGTGTCGCCGGCAAAAACGACGGTCACAGCGAAAAAACGCTCGCGCAGCAGGCGGGCGGCCACCAGGGCATCGCCGCCGTTATTGCCGGGGCCGGCGACGACGAGAACCGGCAAGCCGCCAGGCAACGCCAGTTCGCCAGCCCAGTCCGCCGCTGCCGTGCCGGCGCGCCGCATCAGATCATCCTCAGCATGGCGCTGCTCCAGCGCGCGCAGGGAGGGGCCGAGGTAGAGGTCGGTATTCATTGGGCAAGTTCTCGCAGTAAGCATAACCACATGACGACAAGGATGATATTGCTCGTTGCGAAAACCAGGAAGCGGTGCGCGACATGGTTGTAGGTGAGGTAAATGAGGCTATGCGCCACGCGCAAGCCAAAAAAGACCCATGCCAGCACGATGATGGCGGTGGATACGCTGTGCGTTACATACGAGACAAGGCAGAGCACATAGAAAAGAACCGGAACCTCCAGCAGATTCATGAAGACCCGGTTGGGCGCGCTGACCGCGACCGGGACATTGCCCGATTCGCCATATTTGAAGTCGGCGGCCGTGACCAAGCCGGCAGCTGCGGCCTTGAACCTTTGGTAGGGGATCAGGATCAATACTGCAACGGTCCATCCCACCAAAGCCATGACCGGCCAGAAGATGTCTATTGCGCTCAAGATATTGCCTCAGTTCAGCGCGGCGGAGAGCTTGCGGCGAAATTCGCGGATCAGGTCGTCGTATTGCTCGCCGGCCAGTGCCTCGAACAGTTGCAGCAGCGCTTGGCGGCCAGCGCCGTCGGCGAAGGCGCGGTTGCGGTGGACGACTTCAAGGGCCGCTTCAAGCGCCTCACGGAAGCGGTTTTGGGCGGCGTAGGCGCGCGACAGCTCAAGGCGCGTCGCGTGGTCATCCGGATTGGCGGCGAGCTTCGCTTCCAACGGCGCCGTCTCGGCGGCGCCGGCGGTCAGCGCCAGACGGGCGCGCAGGGCGGCGGCGCGGTCGCCTTCCTGTTTATATTCGGCGGCCAGGATTTGTGCCGCCTCGTCATTGCGGCCCAGTTGCAGCAGCAATTCGCTGGCGTCGAGGCGGATCGCTTCATCCTCGGGTAACTGCCGGCTGGCTTCGACGAGGATGTCCAGCGCGGCCTCGAACTGGCCTTCGGCGGCGAGCGCGGCGGCCTGCTCGCGCGGCGCGGCGTTGTTTATTCCGCCCGGCAGGGCAACGCGCTCGATGAAAGCGCGCAACGGGCCTTCCGCCAGGGCACCGGCGAATTCGTCGACCAGCCGGCCCTGGAACAGCACCTTGACCGTGGGGATGCTGCGCACGCCGAAATGCTGCGCCAGTTCCGGGTTCTCGTCGGCATTGACGCGAGCCAGCAGGAAGCGCCCGGCGTATTCCCCGGCCAGTTTTTCCAGCAGCGGCTTCAGGGTTTTGCACGGCTCGCACCATGGCGCCCAGAAGTCGAGCAGCACCGGCACCGTGTCGGCCGGCAGCAATACCTTGGTTTCAAAATCTTGGAGGGATACGTCAAAAGCGAATGAGGGCATGGGTGTCTCGGGTGCAGGGTCAAGTAGCAAATGAATTCTACCGCCAGCCCGCCAGCGGCGGGAGCTGGGAAGCGTAGCGGGAGATTCGGATTTTCGGCCTTTCCCCCTTGACCAATCCAGGAAGTGTCTGGATAATGCGCGCCTCCAAACGGACGCGGGGTGGAGCAGTTGGCAGCTCGTCGGGCTCATAACCCGAAGGTCGCAGGTTCAAGT
>Ga0123353_10000495_pt1 | contig 48700 bp, 18 predicted proteins | sample TergutLab28metaG_3_FD_92763 | JGI IMG/M metagenome (GOLD analysis project Ga0123353, IMG submission 92763) | Labiotermes labralis P3 segment gut microbial communities from Petit-Saut dam, French Guiana - Lab288 P3 | ecosystem: Host-associated > Arthropoda: Insects > Digestive system > Gut ... | reverse complement strand
TTCTGATTATTATTAACAATGTTTGTAAAGATTTTTATTTGAAAACTTCTTTTACCAGCGCTTAACTGTTTTTATATCAACTTTTTAAGTGGGTTGATGACAGACCTTGTTTGTTATTTTAAGTTTCCGAGAATTTTTTTCTGGGCTGCTGTTATTTGTTTTATGCCTTTATAAGCCATAGCCAAAAGCTGGTCAAGATCTTTTTTTGAAAACGGTGCGCCTTCCGCCGTGCCTTGTACTTCTATAAAATCGCCCGAATCCGTCATTACAACATTCATATCAACTTCCGCGGCATTATCTTCTTTTGCCGACAAATCCAAAATTTTCTTTCCGTTATCATATATCCCTACGCTTACGGCGCCAATATAATCTATTAACGGGATTGCTTTAAGCAAATTATCTTTTTTCAATTTTTTAAGCGCGAGCATCAGCGCTATAAAACCGCCGTTAATTGAAGCGGTTCGTGTTCCGCCGTCGGCTCTTATAACGTCGCAGTCTATTGTTATTGTTCTTTTTCCGAGTTTTTTCAAATCCACGCAAGCCCTTAAACTTCTGCCTATTAAACGCGAAATTTCCTGTGTCCTTCCGCCGTTTGAAAGTTTTGACCTTGAAGCTCTTTCATTGCATGAACGCGGAAGCATTGAATATTCCGCTGTAAGCCAGCCGTGCGTTTCGCCTTTATTTTCAACAAACGGAGGAACTTTTTCATCAACTGAAGCAACGCACAAAACTTTTGTTTCCCCCATGGAAAACATACATGAACCTTCGGCATGCTTCAAATAATTCTTCTCTATTTTAATTTTTCTCAAGATTACTCCTTATACAAACATATCTCTGTTTTATTTACCTTCCAAAGCTATAACGGACATTCAAATGTCCGCCGACTCCGCTTCTCCCCGCCGCTCTGCCGTAAATTTCCGCGGAAGTACTTATATTTTCATTAACTCTTTTATATACTCCGAGTCCGTACTGAAAATAAGGTTTTACGGAAAGACCGGGCAAATCGATATCATTAGCTCTAAAATTCCCGCTTTCCGATAAACTCCACACATAACTCATATTCGCGTAAGTTTGCAAACCTTCCTGAAGTTCTGCCGTAAACCTGACAGCCGGCTCTATGTGAAAAGGACTTAAACCGTCTGTCGTTACCTCAACATTTCTTTCCTCGTGCTTATACGGCGCCATGTCTATTGAAGAATACGAAAGATTAAGCATAGGAAGGACTTTAAACATTTCGTACTCATGTAAATTTATTTCATAACCGGCTTTTATTGCTATACCTTTTGTGTACATCATAAAATTGTCTTTTCCCCAAGGACCTGTTCCGTGCTGGCTTATAATACCCAAATTTGCGGTAAGAGCCGCAAAGAATCTGTCTCTGTATAAAGTCCCGGTAACTCCGAAAATTCCGCCGTCCTGATTAATTTCAGCGCCGGTATACTTCTGGGTTGAAGCATTATACGAACCATAAAGAGAAACATTACCGCTCATATCGTAATAACCTATATCCTCTACCGGTGTATCATAGCCAAAATAAGCGCCGTAAGCGTCATTTGATACGGTAAGTCTTGAAGTTACTGAAACATCTTCGCTGTAACCGTAAGGTCTTACCCACAGCCCTTTTCTTTCACTCCCGAAAAGAACATTGTCAAGAGACTGAAATCCATGAACATAAGAATTAAGCTGACCCAAATAACCGCCTACAAGCATTGTTACCGGAGCTATAAAAACCGACGGATTATAATCGTGAGAATATGCAAAATTCAAAAATCCGTTATTATAATTTACATAGTATTCGAAAATATTTCCCATAACCTTTTTCTGGGAGTCATCAAGAACGATCGAGTTCATCAATTCCGTATTATCGGCAATTTCAATGGATATGATTTCAGCCAAAACTCTTACATCGTTTAATAAATTTAATTCTTTTATCGTAAGCGTTCCGGTATTATCAACCAAAACAGTTCCTTTAAAATTGTCGGCTTGCGCTTTCCGTAAATCCACGTCTAAATAAACAAACGCAGTTCCGGAATCGGGAAGATTAAAGCTGCTTATTGAAATTGTATCTATTCGCCCGTTGAGCAGATCCAGAGTCGCTCCGGAGTACATATTAAATTCCGCTGTATTGAAAAATCTTGTTTTATCGGTAAACTTAATTACGCCGTTGTAAAAATTTACCGTATCTAAAAAGCCTCTCATATCCGTATTAAAAATGATTGTCCCGTTATGCGCAACACCCGGCAAAACAGACGAATCATCTAGTACCGTGGCATTGATATTTATTACGCTGCCGCCGCCGTTTTCGGAAGTAATGCTGTCATTAAAAATTATTTTTCCTGAACCCGCGTTAAGATTCAGTATCGAACCTGCGGCATTATGTATCGCGTTATAAACATTTTCAGCTTTGTTAAGTTCAAACAAAACATCTCCGGAATCTGCTACTAAATTTACGATTCCCAAGTTATATATCGCTCCGCCTTTCGCACCGCTTCCTGACGCTGTATTTCTTGTGAATGTCGAATTATAAACCGTTAAAACGGCTCCGGCGTCATTATATATCGCGCCGCCAAAAGCCGAATCACCTTCGGCAAGATTTGAATCAAAAAGAGAATCTTCAACATAAGTATAGTTTGAATTTAAAATCGCTCCGCCTGCGACAAATGCCGCATCCGTGGATTTCGCAATGCTGTTTTTCAGAACAGAGTTTTCAATAATCAGATTTCCTGAAGAGTTAAGAACAATAGAGCCGTACTCCGACACGGCGTTTGTAAGAGTTAAATCAATAAATTTTAAATCTGTAAGTTCATTATTAATAGTAAAAAGTCTGGTAAAATCAGCGCCGGAAATTACAATTGTATTACTGTCCGCGTCAACGCCGCCGTAAATAGTTAAAATTCCTTCCGCAACTTCACTGTTATACAAACCCGGAGCATAATAAAACGCGGGAATAACATAACTTGAAGTAGAATATACAAATCTGTTTCCTGTTAACGCCATATTATATTGAAGTATATCTTCGGTATAACTGCTAAGCATAACAGTAAAACTCTGACTGCTTGCTCTGGTCACAAAATATACGGCATTTTCAAAATTCGTATAAAAGTCGGGCGTTCCCGAAAGCAAATCAACAGACGGTTCGTTTTCAAGAACTTTAACATCGCCTGTTACTCCGGTAATAAAATTCGAGATTATTCTCATTCCGGAAAAATCAAGAACTCCGGAGGTTTCCGCGACATAAGAAGCGTCTATTATGTCGCATCTCATATTATTGGCTAAATCCACGTCTATTTTTACAAACGCGGTACCCGAATCTACTGTAAGTGTCGAAAGATAGACTGTGTCGGAAGGTCTGCCGTTTGACATATCGAAAGTTGAGCCGTCATAAAGAAAAAGATTAATTCTTCCGTCGTTATCCCAACTTCCAATACTTCCGTTTGACGGATTTATTATGTAACCGGCGGAGTCTGTAGATTCTTTTACCCCGTCATAAATTCCAATCCTTAAAGTTCCGGCATACAAATAAATGTCATTATAACTGAAAGCATTATTTAAAACTATTGTTCCGTCAACAGGAAGAGAAGCTGTCGCGCTGTTAATATGTATTTCCCCGCGGGCGTTAATATCTCTGTTTCCGGTGATTGTATCGTTAAATATAATTTCATCTCCCGAAGCAGCATTGAGATATACAAAAGATCCGCTTGAATTAAAAATCGCGTTTTGCTGACCGCCTGCCGTATTTCCTTCAAAAACAGTATTTGTGCCGTCGGCGACTATATACAAAAACGCGCCTTCCTCATTATAAATAGCGCCGCCGTAAGATTGTCCGCCGGGACCTCTGGCAAGCGCGTTATTAAACGCAAAATAAGAATTTGTAACCGTGGTTGTGCCAGCATTATAAATAGCGCCGCCGTATGCCCTTGCTTCAAAGCTGTCGGCCGCAACAGTATTACTTGTAAAAACCGTATCATATATATTCGCATTACCGTCAACATCAATATAAACGGCTCCGCCATACGCCATTCCGTCAAAGTTATCATCCACAGCGGTATTGTTTGTAAATGCCGTATAAGATATATTCGCGATATCGCCGGCATAAAGAGCGCCGCCATATGCGTAAGAACCCGTAGCATTGTTTCTAAAACCGTCAAGGGTTATACTTGAAAAAGTTATAGATTGCCCAGGACCGGAACTTATAAACGGACCAAAACCGTTGCCGTTCAAAAAGAAATTATTTCCGAAAATGGTCAAATCGGTAACACCCTGCTCATTAAACGCCTCATCTACAGTAATAGAATCTTCTAATTCTATTTCCATTGAAGCGACAGGTTCGGCAATCAATTCATTAAGATAAGTAAAACTGCTGACAGGTATCGCCTGAGCATACGAAGCTGAACTAACCAAAAGAAACAAAAATACAAATAATACAATTTTTTTCATACATCCCCGCCAAATATTTATTTTATAAACTTATTTATTTTAAACGCTGTCATCGTTTGTCATTGCGGACTTGAGCCGCAATCTGACTTTTAAAGAATAGATGCTGAATCAAGTTCAGCATGACGGCAATGACAAAATCAGCCTAAAAACTTCAAACTGTCATTTATTTTTTCTATTTTAAGATTTGCTTCATTAAGCCTTGCTTTTATTTTTTCTATTTCAATTTCCGGCGCTCTTTTTACAAAATTTTCGTTAGAAAGTTTCGCATTTGTTCTTTCAATTTCCGCCATAGCCGCGGCAATTTCTTTGCTAAGACGCGCTTTTTCTTTTTCTATGTCTATTAAACCGTCCAAAGGCAAAAATATCTCAAAGCCGTTTGCCAGCGCAAGCGCGGAATTTTTAGGTCTTTGAATATCTTTTCCGAAACTTAGTAAGCCAAGTTTCGCAAGCTGTTTTATATAACTTTCATTGTCTTTTACGGCATTTTCATTTGCAGAATCCAAAACATTAAAAAACGCTTCTATCTGCGCCGCAGGCGAAATATTCATTTCGCTTCGTATTGTTCTGATTTTGGTTATTATGTCTTGAATAACAGACATCTTTTTTATACTTTCGTCGTTAATTTGTAATTCGTCATTCGTAATTTGTAATTGCGATTCGGCGATTATTGCGGATTTTTCGCCATTAAGGATTTGCCAAATTTCCGCGGTTATAAAAGGCATTATCGGCGATATTAACTGCAGGAAAGATTTGAGAATATAAATTAATATCTCAAGAACCTGTTTTTTTACTTTTAAATCCGTTGAAGTCATACGGATTTTTGAAAGTTCTATATACCAGTCACAGTATTTTGTCCAAAAAAAGTCGTAAAGCTCTCTTGCGGCACTGTCCATGTCGTAAGCTTCATAATAGGATGTTACTTTTTTAGCGGTATTTGTGAATTCCGCTATAACCCACTCATCGGCAAGCTCGGCAGGGTTTATATTATCTTCAAGTTTATCAATGCCTTCAAGATTCATTATTATAAATCTCGACGCATTCCATATTTTATTAGAAAAATTTCTTGCGGCTAAAAATGATTCATCGGAAACCTGCATATCTCTGCCGGGCGCGGCGGACTGTGTCAGAGCGAATCTTAAAGCATCGGTTCCGAATTTATCCATAATACCCAGCGGATCTATAACATTACCGAGAGATTTTGACATCTTTTTGCCGCTTTTATCTCTTACTATGCCATGTATAAAAACATGGCTGTAGGGAATGTCTTTCATAAATTCCATTCCGAACTGCACCATTCTCGCTACCCACAAATAAAGTATTTCATGTCCTGTAACCAAAGCAGAAGTCGGATAAAAATATTTTAAATCTTCATTATTATCGCCGTCTCCCCAGCCGAAAACGCTCATCGGCCACAAAGCCGATGAAAACCAAGTATCTAAAACATCGTTATCCTGGACAAAATCTTTGCATCCGCATACACATTCTTTAGGAGTTTCAAAAGCCGCTTTCGGCTTGCAGTCAGCTTTTCTTTGACCGTTTGCATCAACGCAATAATAAACCGGTATTCTGTGCCCCCACCAAATTTGGCGGCTTATACACCAGTCTCTTAAATTTTCAAGCCATAAAACATACGGTTTTTTCCACGACTGCGGAACAAATACAGTTTTTTCTTCATTTGCAGCGTCAACGGCATTTTTTGACATTCCGCTGACATTCAAAAACCACTGTTCCGACATTAAAGGCTCTATGGTTGTAGAACATCTGTAACATCTGCCGACGGAATGCGAATAATCTTCGATTTTTTCAAGAAATCCCTGTTCTTCCAAATCCGCGACAACGGCTTTTCTGGCTTCAATAACGCTTAACCCCGCGTATTTCTCGGGAACATTTATCATTTTGCCTGAAATGTCTATTATTTCTATCAGCTCAAGATTATTTCTTTTAGCTATTTCGTTATCGGTCGCGTCATGCGCGGGAGTAACTTTTACGGCGCCTGTTCCGAAAGATTTGTCAACAATATAATCCGCGACTATTTTTATCTCCTTGTTTACCAAAGGCAAAATCATGATTTTGCCGATAGATCCGGAATATCTTTCATCATCGGGAGCAACCGCGACCGCAGTATCGCCAAGCATTGTTTCGGGTCTTGTTGTCGCGACTATGACATATCCTTCGGAATCCTTGAAAGGATATTTGATATGCCATAAATTGCTTTTTTCATCTTCATATTCGACTTCTATATCGGACAGCGCGGTTCCGCAGTGAGTACACCAGTTTACAAGCCTTTTACCTCTGTATATAAGACCTTTGTCAAACAATTCTATAAACGCTTTTTTTACGGCGTTAGAGCGGACTTCGTCCATGGTAAAAGCCGTTCTGTCCCAATCAAGCCCGCAGCCGAGTTTTTTAAGCTGGTCTAAAATTGTGTCGCCTGTTTCGGTTCTCCATTGCCACATTTTCTCTAAAAATTTTTCTCTGCCCAAATCATACTTTGTTTTGCCTTCTTTTTTAAGCATTCTCTCAACAACGCTTTGCGTGGCAATACCGCCGTGGTCTGTGCCCGGCACCCATAAAGTATTAAAACCTTGAAGTTTTTTAAATCTGATTATTATGTCCTGCAAAGTATTGTTTAATGCATGCCCCATGTGCAAAGAACCCGTGACATTGGGCGGAGGAATTACTATTGTGAACGGTTTTTTGTTTTTATCGGGTTTTGCAGAAAACGTTTTGTTTTCTATCCAATATTTATACCACTTCTCTTCAACGTTTTTCGAATTATAGACTTTTTCCATTTCCATTATCTTCACCTTGAAACAAAGTTTGTTTATTAATATAAACAATAACCGAAATTATATCAAAATTTAAGGCATTTTTGAAATCAAAAACTGCGGAAGATGAGTTTAAACAGAAAAAGAAACGGCGGTAGCAAATTAATTCTTGCCCCGCCGTTGTTTATTGTACTTTATTAATTATTATTTGACCTTATTTCAACACTATCTCAGCTCTTCTGTTTTGCGCTCTGCCTTCTTTTGTCGCATTTGTCGCTGTCGGTCTTGTTTTTCCATACCACTGTTTCTCCAGCATCTCTGCTTCTACTCCAAGTTCCACTAACTTCTTATTAACTGTATCTGCTCTTCTCTTTGACAATCCCTCATTATATTTATGACTGCCTATTTCATCTGTATGCCCTTCTATTGTTATTTGTATAGTGTTATCCAAACCATTTAATTCTTTCAGCGCCTCTGCTATTTCTTCTGTTGCTCTTCTTGCATCAGGCTTCAAATTTGATTTATCAAAATCAAACAATACTTTTGTCATTTCTATCTGCTTTTTTAATAACGCTATTCTAGCATGTTTTGCTCTTTCTTCTTCTGCCAGATTCGCCGCTCTTTCCGCTGCTTCTCTTTCGTCCGCACTATTATCTATTATCTGTTCTATATTATCTACTACCTGTTCTTTTTTCTTTGTGCTTTGTCCAAATCTGTACCCTATTCCCGTCTCCCCTACTACCTGATAAAACCTTTCTGCTTTCTCATAAGAACCCATCGCAAACAACTCTACTCCTTTCCATATATCCACGCTGAAACCTAATTCCGCTTTCCCGGACAATAAGCTGTTTCCCGCTCCGTATATATTCATCTCATTATCCAAATTATTTAACGTCGCTTTAAACTGCCCTTTACTTCCTCTCAAATTATATCGTCCGCCCAATTCTCCGTACCATCTCAATGTTCCTACTTCTTTTTCCGCTCTCAAACCCGCTACTGCATTCAATATTTCAAACTGATTGTCTTTTACTGTCAACACCGCAGCGGCATTATCAAATCCTTTTTCTTTAAACCCGCTGATTCTTATAAAACTTCCGTCTAATCCTGCAAACGGACTTAAATTAAATGAGTCGTTTTCCAATATTCTGTAAAACGCTTCTACGTTCGCATTTATGTTCCAGCCGTCATAACTGCTTTCTGTTCTGGATTGCAAGAGAGTTTGCTTTCTTTGACCTTCATATTGCTGATAACCGCCGCTTAATTCTGCTCTGATTATCCATTTATTCATAAAGCTTCCAAAATATAAACCGCCGCGGTAATCGTTTATGTCTACTATATCCTCCCATTGATGTGTATCATGCTGCCCTATACTTGCGTAATATCCCATAATAAAGTTACTGCTATCGCTGTATTTTTCTAATCCCAATATCAAATACCCGTTACGCGCTTTAAAATCTCCGCTGTTACTGTCTTGCTCCATTTTGCTCTGCGAACCATATATTCCTGCCCACAGATTATATCCTTCATAACCGCTGTCTCTTCTGTCTAATATCCTGTGATACGCCTGTCTCATCTGATGACCGCTCATTAATAACGCGTTCGCATATATGCTCCCGGCGACTTCTTCCATTACTCTCATTTTTCCCGCGTCATCCATCGGATCCATTGTCCCTATTATCTTTGATATGTCATTTATTTTATCAGCGTCTCCGCCTGCCGTTATGTCGTCTATTATTTTTGCTATTTCCAAATTGTTGTGATCTAATCCCGGAATATTTACATAATCTGTTTCTACATCTTTTATATACAAATACACATCTTTTTCATCTTTACCAATCAATATATCAAACGACGGAAACAACTTTGTTAGACCGCTGTATATCCCCGACACTCCGTTTGATTCCAATACATTGTATTTCTTGTATATCTCAAATCCGTGCGTCATATCCAAATCTATCAAACTTCCGGGATTTATCGTCGCTTCTCCCGTTACTACAAGCTTGTCATTTGTAGGCAGGATTTCATCTCCTACTGTTCCTTCGTTTAGTCTTATTGCCAAATTACCTCTTTCAAAATAATTTCCATTTATTGTCAATGTTCCAAATGATATATCGTATTGACTTATATAACCGGGTTTCACTACTCCATAATTTGTCACTGTTCCGATTATTCCGCCCGTACCGCTTAATATCGCAGGTTCTTTTACTGTCAAAATTGCGGAAGCAAAATCATTTGCAAGCACTAACATTTCTCCCGTATTAACATCTGTTTTGCCTATATTTGATCCCGAACCGGATATTACTATCTTTCCTAATCCGTTTTTCTCAAAACTTCCTATTCCGGCTTCACCAATCAATCCTTCTATAGTCGTTACTGTACCGCTGTCTATATCCAATTTTATTATTGAACCGCTATCCAAAGCGTATATTCTGTTTACCATTGTTATATCATCTGTTATATTCAATGTTCCGCTTGTAAAGTATATATCTCCCGTTCCTGTCGCATATCCGGTTCTTACCAGACCTTCATAAATATTAAATCTTCCGTCTATCGAGTTATACGCACTGTCTAACAACAATAATCCATTTCCTGTCTTTGTTATTTCCGTAAACATATCATTTGACGTTATTCCGTCATTCACTGTCATTGTGCTGTTTGCTATTTCTAAATTTAACTTCACATATTGCTCCAAATGGAATACATTCGGTATTCCGCTTGCTTCATTTCCGCTTATCACTACGTCCATAGTAGGCGTTACGTTCATCACTGCAAGACTGTCTTCTGCTCCCTCCATATATACCGCTCCGCCTTTATCGCCTGCCGTATTGCCGGCAAAAGTTATATTGCCCGCATTTATTGTCGTACCATCTCCTATATATACCGCTCCGCCGTATTCTGATTCATTACCTATAAATTCCACATCCGTTTCAAATGTTATTTCAGAATTATATGCCGCATATATCGCTCCGCCTGCCCAGCCGGCATAGTTTGAATTGAATTTTATATCTCCGTTCGCCGTAAAGATCATTGGCGAATCCAAGACAGTTATGGCTCCGCCGGTATTTCCTGCAAAATTTGAATTAAATATTATATCCCCGGCTGTCGCACTGAAACTGATTGCTGAATTTTCTATACCTATCGCTCCGCCAAAATCATCTGCCCTGTTTGATATGAACTCTATATCATCGGCTGTAAAACTCATTGTTGACGCTTTTGCATATATCGCTCCGCCATACCAACCATACAAATATACGTTGTTGTTTGAATCGAATTTTATACTACGCGCGGTTAAACTCATTATTGACTCTTTTGCATATATCGCCGCACCGCCCCAACTGGCGCTGTTTGAACTAAAATTTATATCTCTGTCTGCAGCAAAACTCATTGTTGACCTGTTTGCATATATCGCTCCGCCAAAATATAGTTCTGCCATGTTTGATACGAACTCTATATTATCAGCTGTAAAACTCATCGTTGACAACACCGCGGCTATAGCACCACCGGAACTGTACGCAATATTTGAATCAAACTTTATGTTATCTACTGTAAAATTCATTGTTGACGAAAATGCGTCTATTGCTCCGCCGGAACTCCCTGTCGCCCTGTTTTCTATAAATGTCGCGTTTGAACCGTTAAAAATAACTGTAGTTCCTGAAGAATATATCGCTCCGCCGGATTTTGCGCTGTTTGAATTGAAAGCCATAGTATCTCCTGCAAAACTCATTGTTGAAGCATAGGCAAATACCGCTCCGCCGCTGCTTGCAGACACATTTCCTATGAATGTTGTTGAAGAACCGTTAAAACTCATTATTGAATTTGCAACAGATAATGCTCCGCCGCGATCGTTCCTTGCCCTGTTGTTTTCCATCAATATATTACCGTTAAAAGCCACATTTTTTTCTTCCAAATATAAAAATCCTCCGGAATTTGCCTGATTGCCTATTGCAGTTATATTCGTATTGCCAAAATCTAAATAAGAATTATTGTCCCAGTAAACTACTCCGTTGCTGCTTGTAGAATTATTGTATTTAAATACTAACTCCTGCGTATTAAATGTCACGCTTGAAGCATTCATATATATTGCTCCGGCTTCTAATGCCGTATTTGAACTAAATTCTGCCTTATCAGCGGTAAAACTCATTGTTGACTGGTATGCATATATCGCTCCGCCATTTCCATAATTTGCCGTATTTGAACTGAATATTATATTTCTGCCGGTTGCGTTAAAACTCAGACTCGAACCCCATAACGCGTATATTGCTCCGCCGTGACTATTTGCAATGTTGGAACTAAATATTATACTGCCGTTTGAAACGCTAAAATTCATTACTGAAGCAGATGAGAATATAGCTCCGCCGCTACTGCTTGTTCCGGATGTGTTTGAACTGAATATTATATTTCCGTTATCCGCAATAAAATTCATTGTCGATTGACGCGTATATATAGCTCCGCCTCCATAACCACGGGCATTGTTTGAACTAAATACTATATTTCCGTCTGTTGTATTGAAACTCATTAAATTCCAATCAGAAGAATATACAGCGCTGCCTCCGATATTTGAATTAAACTCTATTGTATTTGCAATGAAACTCATTGTTGAATTAATAGCCCATATTACATCTCTGCTGCTATTTGAACTGATTTTTATTTTATTTGCCGTAAAATTCATTATTGAATACTGGGAATGTATAGCTCTGTCTGTAGTACCTGAACTAAATAATATATTCCCGTTTGCTGCGGTAAAACTCATTGTTGATTCGGTTGCATATATCGCTCCGCCGATACCAAGAGAATTGGTTGTTTTGTTTTGATTGAATATTATATCTCCGGTATTTGCCGTAAAACTCATTATTGAATCCCATGCAAATATCGCTCCGCCGCGATTTCCGGCGCTATTTGAGCTAAACTTTATATTATCCGCGCTAAAATTTATTATTGAATTAATAGCCCATATAGCTCCGCCGCCTCCGTTTGCACTGTTTGAACTAAAGGTTATATCTCCGTTTGCTGCAAAATTTATTCTTGAACCGCCGTTTGAGAATATCGCTCCGCCGCTGCTTTGCGCGACATTGCCCATAAATATCGCTGAAGAACCGTTAAAATTCATTAAACCTTCTGTAAAAATTGCACCGCCGAAGTTGGCGCCGCTGTTCTGCACTTTATTGTTCGTAAATACTGCTTCTCCGCTAAAACTCAATATTGATCCCGATGCATTGTATATTGCTCCGCCGTAATCCCCTGCTCTGTTTTCGTTAAACAATACAGATGCAAATTGTATATTGCCTAAATTAAATATTGCTCCGCCGAATTCTGTTGCCGAACTGTAACTAATCTGCACGTAACTTCCTGCCGCGGACGTTATTGATGAATTTGCGGCATTATATATTGTTCCGCCCTGATATGCCGTATGAGAACTGAACACTGTATTTCCGGCAAGAAAATTCACACGCCCGCCATTGGTATTATATATCGCGCTTCCTGCTGATGACATGCTTGTAGATGCATTCAACGTAAAATTTACTGCTCCTATATTTATTATTGCTCCGGCTCCGGTATTGTATATCGCTCCGCCTTGATTTGCTTTATTTGATTCAAATGCTCCGGCAGACAATGTTACAATACCAGAATTATATATTGCTCCGCCGCTTGTTGTCGCTAAACTATAACTAAACTGTGCATAACTTCCTGATTCTGAAGTTATTGATGAATTTGCCGCGTTAAATATTGTCCCGCCGCGGCTGGCAGTATGCGTACTAAACACAGTATTTCCTGCAAGAAAATTTACCCGACCGCCATCTGTATTATATATCGCACTGCCGGCTGATAATGTTGCATTTGTTGATACATTCAACACAAATTGCACACTTCCTATGTTTACTACTGCTCCCGTTCCAGTGTTATATATCGCGCCGCCTTGATTTGCCTTATTTGATATAAATTCTCCTGCTAACAATGTAACAATACCTTCATTATATATTGCTCCGCCGCTTACCGCTGTATTTGAATTGAAAATATTATTGCCGGTTATGGTCATACTGCCGATATCTGCATTATATACTGCTCCGCCGTAATCTCTTGCACTGTTTGATGTAAAATCTACTTTACCAGAAAACAATAATGCATCTGTCGCATTGTTGTATAATGCTCCGCCAAGTCTTGCTGTATTTGACGTAAATGATACATCACCTAAATATAATTTTGCAGTATCTCCGCTGCTGTTTATTGCTCCGCCGCCAAATCCTGCTGTATTTTGATTGAATAATGCCGAACTTAGCTCTACAGTACCACTCAAATTAAATATTGCGCCGCCGTTTGTCGTTGCCGAATTATACATAAACCTAATATTACTTCCTGCCGTTGACGTTATTGTTGAATTTGCCTGAAGATATATTGCTCCGCCTCCACCGGGTGTCGATTTATTTAAACTGAATGTAATATCACCAATCATTTCTATATTACCTCTTGTGACATTAAATATCGCTCCGCCGCTTCTTGCCTCATTCTCATTAAATGTCACTGAAGATAATATTATTTTTCCGGTATTGTATATCGCTCCGCCATTCATGCCTGCAACATTTGACGTAAATATTGTATTAGTCAAAGTCATATTTCCAGAAACTCCATTCCTCACCGCTCCGCCGTATCTATATGCAAAATTCTCCAAAAATTTTGATGAGGTAACAGTCATTATTGAATCATTAAAGATTGCTCCACCATCGCCAGCAATAAATGAACCGGTACTATTTATTGCGCCAAGTACCCTATTTGAAGAAAACTCAGCGTTGTATATATGAAATATTGCACTTGAACCATTAGATATTGCCCCGCCGTATTGCTCCGCACTGTTAAATGCAAATATCGTATTACTCGAAATAAATGTCGCGCTGCTGCCTGTATTTAATATAGCCCCGCCGTAACCACTCAATACAGTCGTGCTTGGCGATATATAATACGATTCCGCTTTGTTTCCTAAAAATGTATTTGAGGATAATATTATTTTTCCAGTGTTGTATATTGCTCCGCCATCGTTTGCTGTATTTGAGGAAAACTCCGCATTATGAGTCTTAATTGCGTCAGTTGTTGCGCCTGTATTATATATCGCCCCGCCAGCTCTTGCCACATTCTTATTAAATGCTACAGAAGATAAGTCTATTTTTCCCGCGTTGTGTATCGCTCCTCCGGAGTCTGCCTCATTTGCCGTAAATACCACATGCTTCAAAGTCATACTTGAAGAAGTTCCGTAATTAATAAGCGCTCCGCCCATTCCTGTTGCAGAATTTTCCACAAATGTTGAAGAGGTGATAGTCATTATTGAACTATTTGACACAGCTCCACCGTTACCGGCGGTAAATCTTTCAGACTCATCAAATGTAGTTTTAGTACCGGTCGCTAAATTTAAAATAAACTCTGCATCATATATATAAAATTGTGCTCCTAGATTATTAGCTATTGCACCGCCCCATAAATCCGCAATATTAGATTCAAATCTAGTATGGCTCGAAATAAATACTGATGTGGCGCTGGAATTATATATTGCTCCGCCGTAACCACCGTAGATATTCCCATCTACTGTGGAAACATATATAACCGCTTTATTGTCAGAAAATGTAGCCGTGGATAACACTACTTTTCCACCGAGATTGGCTATTGCTCCGCCGTTGCCGCCTAATACTTCTTCTTCTTCATTCACCCATTGCACATATGCTGCCGCTGTATTTGAACTAAATGCCACCGATGATAATGTCACAAAGCCACCAATATTTAATATCGCACTGCCATTACCTTTAATAAAAAATTTTTCAAATGATATCCCTTCTATCGTAACACTACTATTACTGCTTAATCTTAATCCGTTATAACTGTTATCTCCACCAAGCACATTCCCATTTCCGATAATATCCTTATGCCCAAAACCCGCAGAAAGTCCTCGTTCAAAAACAAAACCAGATGTCAGATTTATAATCTGCGCAGTATTGCTTGTAAAAGACGTCTCAAATTGATAGAAATTTGAAACATCTACCTGCGCATACGCTTTCACTCCGGAAATACACATCAGGAAGGCAACCGCCAATAATAATTTTTTCATTTTTTTCTCCGTTTGGATTTTTTATTTACTAATTAAATTTTCAATGTTTTTTAACTTTTAATTTTACACCCGTATTAATTGATCTAATTATAATCCTTTTAATATATTTTCACAACGTTTATTTTTTTGTTTATTTTACAATAGCTTTATTATATAATCATTGGATTATGAATATTTTTAAATATATTTCCAGAAGATGGAATGCTACCGGCGGTTATCTTGAATTTCTAAAAATAGCTCTTCCTCTTATAATTTCCACGGGCGCATGGTCAATACAAAGTTTTATTAACAGATTTTTTCTTGCATGGCACTCACAGGAAGCTTTCGCTGCAACCCTGCCGGCAGGAATGCTTAATTTCTCGATAATGAGCATATTTATAGGAACTCTAAGTTATATTGACGTATTTATTTCGCAATATTACGGCAAAAAAGAATACAGATCTATAGGACCTTCGGTATGGCAAAGTTTTCATTTGTCTTTTTTAGGCGCTTTTATTCTGCTGTTTATTTCATTTTTCTCCGAAAATATTTTTAACTTTATCGGACATGCTCCGGAAATAATTATTGAGGAAGTAAAATATTTCAGAGTTTTATGCTATGGGGCTTTTCCTGCCCTTGCCGCGGCAGCATTATCGGGATTTTACGCCGGCAGAGGTAAAACTAAGGTTGTTTTGTACGCAAACATTGTAGGAATCCTTATAAACGTAATTTTTGACTATCTTTTAATATTCGGAAATTTCGGATTTCCTGAACTTGGAATTGAAGGCGCGGCTATAGCAAGTATTATAGGTTCTACCGTCGTTATGATAATATTTATTGTCCTTGTAACTTCAAAGAAAAACGATAAAAAATACAATACAAGAATTTTAACGCCTGACTTTGATTTTATTAAAAGACTTTTGAGATTCGGGTTTCCAAACGGAGTACAGTTTTTCTTTGATATGGCGGGCTTTACGTTTTTCATCCTTGCTATAGGAAAAATAGGGTTGCTTGAATTATCAGCGACAAATATCGCGCTAAATATAAATTTGCTGGCGTTTATGCCTCTTATAGGCTGTGGAATAACAACTTCGATTTTAGTAGGACAATATCTAGGAAGAAACAAAGCTTCGGCGGCTGAACTTTGCGTTCAAACGTCTTTACAAATTGTTTATGCTTATATAGCGGTAGTAATTTTGGCTTTTGTTCTTATACCAGGAGTTTTTATTTATCCTTTTTCACAAGGTTCAGAAGCGCTTATAATGGATCAGGTAAAACCTATGGCTGTAAACCTTTTAAGGTTTGTGGCTTTATATTCCATATTTGATCCGCTGAATATAATTTTTTCTTCTGCCATAAAAGGCGCGGGAGATACAGCCTTTGTAATGAAACTTCTTGTAGTTTCGTCAATTTTTGTTGCTGCGATTCCTGTTTATTTTATTGTTATCGTTTTTAATCTTGGATTATACGCCGGATGGAGCGTTTTGGTAGTATACGTTTTAGTTCTGGCAACGGCTTTTTATCTAAGGTATAAATCAGGCAAATGGAAAAAAATGCGCGTAATAAAAATGGACGTAGTGGATGGCTGACAATAACAATGAAAAACTTTGACAAGTTTTGTATAATACATAAACATAAAAATAGATTGCGGATCAAGTCCGCAATGACAAACAACAACATAAACGCTGAGGTGGTGGAACGGCAGACACGCAGGTCTCAGAAGCCTGTGCCCGCAAGGGTGTAGGGGTTCAAATCCCCTCCTCAGCATATCTTTCAAAGTACAAAGAACAAAGTTAAAAGTAACGACAAACGGCAACAGTGAATCACTGTTGCCGTTTGTCGTTACTTTTAACTTTGTACTTTTTTATTTGTATTTTGTCGTTTATTTATTTTATAGTAAAAGTATCTCTTTTCAAAACTTTTCCGTCAGCGTCAACTACTTCTACAGCTAAATCGGAAAGTCCCGGATAAAGAGTTTTGTTGCTCCAGGTTCTAAATGACGGGGTAGTTACTTTAAGGGCCATTTCGTGAATTACTTTATCTCCGGAATACCATATGTGTTTTACCGTAGTCGCTTCTTTAGCTCCTTCAATTTTTGTCCAATAATAAATTTTCTCGACATTTTTTGAAAACTCCGTGGCTCTGCTTTCAGGCTGCCTGTCTACAATTGCCGTAGTAAACGCGGAATCAACGACCGTAAGCGTATTCGCAAACACATAAGACCCTGCAACTGCGGCAAACATAAAAACTAATGCCAAACCAAACTTTTTCATACTTCCTCCATTTTATCTGACGTTTATTTGTTCGGAAACTTCTTTTCCTGTTTCTACATCAACGCCGTAAAGCGTATAATACGAAACTCTCGGAATACCTACAAAGTTGCTTGTTGCAGAAACAAAAACTTTTGAAAGAAAGGCTTCTCTGTTATTAATCAAAATCTCAGCTTTCGGGACACCGTCTATCAAAATAACTTTGATAGGTCTTTCCGGAACTGCCTGCAAAACCAAATCGTAATGTCCGTCATTATTACGCGTTACTCTAAATCCGAAAGCTCTTCTTTCAAAAGAACTTAACTCTGCCCTCTGTCCATTACTCGCATTCAAGATCCAATAAGCGTCAATAGGATTGTTTGAATTTATAACCCCGTCTATCATATTCGCGTCATACTGAACAATGTTCGCGTTTTTATTCCTCTCAATATGAAAAAGCCCTACTGCATTTTGCGCGTACAACGGAGAAGCGGTTAAAACAAATGCCAGCAAACTAAAAAAAACTAAAATGTGTTTCATATTTTTCCTCCTGCCGTCAATTTTAACTTATTATTTTTACCCTTGCAACCAACTAAAGAAGATGAGATGATTAGATGTTGAGAAGTTGAGTAAAAACAAAGACAGTGTCGCTACTCGACATCTCACACTCCCATCTTCTCATCATCTAAAATCGTCTTGAATAACTATTGCGATTTTTATAATATTTGCTATACTTAGAAAAATATAAAATTTAAGGTAAGGTAAAAAATATATGAGAACTAACTTTTTGTTTTTATTTTCTTTTTGTTTAATTTTTGTTTTGACTTCCTGTGTTGCCAAAGCTCCGGTAAAAAACAATTCTTTTGACATTTTAGGTCCTAATGACCAGGCAGCCGGGCAGCCTATAATAACCGCAAAAAAAATTGAAACTGAAAAATACCCGGATGGTTCTCCTAGAGAGTATAAATATATTTCACCCGAAGGAAGTTTTATATATGCGGTAGAATCCATAAATGAAAAAGGCGGAATCAGAATAGAAGGCAAAATACCTAACGGCTTAATACTTCAATATGCCGACAGTATTCTGGTGGCTCAATTTAACTACAACGCAGGACGTCTTGAAGGAGTTGTTAAAGAATACTATCCAAACGGCACAGCTTCCTCCGTGAGAAACTATAAAGCAGGACATCTTTACGGACCGGCAAAAGAATATTATCCTAACGGAAAAATAAAAGAAGAGGCTACCTACAGAGACGAACTTTTATTCGGCGCGCTGCGGAAATATTCAGAAACCGGAGTTATTTTGACATCCTATGAATATTACGACGGAAAATTATGCGGTATTGCGAAAGATTTCTACAGCAACGGAAAGATTAAAACGGAAACGGAATATTTAAACGGAAAAAAAGAAGGCAGACAAAGAGAATACTCTTCAAACGGAATATTAATCACGGAAAATAATTATTCAGCCGACAAACTTGAAGGACAATCGCGCAGATTTTATGAAGGAGGAAATATTCAGTCTGTTATGAATTATTCCAACGGCAACATTGACGGCGAAGCGAAAATATACAGCGAAAACAATCCAAAGGCTCCAATATATATCGACCTATATTCAAACGGAAGAAAAACCAAAAGACGCGCGTACGATTCTGAAGGGACACTGATATTTACTCTGAATTATTAATATCAACTAAAATAAAAATCCCGCTTCTTGCAAGGCTTATTACAAGAGCGGGGATTTTATTTGTTTAGGAATTATTTAGATTATCCGGAAACTGTTTAGTTCTTTATAATAATTTTTGTTTCAACCCTTCTGTTCCAATCGTCTTCGTTTGACTTATTATTCTCGGCAGGTTTTTCATATCCGTAAGATATTGTTGTTATTCTGCCGTGATCTATTCCTGCATGAATATAATATTCTTTAACGTTTATTGCTCTTTGCTGACCCAGATCAATATTATATCTTACAGAACCGCTGTTATCGCAATGACCTACCACGGCAATGTGTATTGCCGGGTTTTCCAAAAGAATAGCGACATTTTCTTTTAAAATCTCAAGCGTTTCCTCTGTCAAATCGCTGCTATTATGCTCAAAATAGACTGTTCTGAAATCCAGATCTCTATAAAGTTCGTCTTTTGCTATAGTTTTTTTGGCATTTACGGAATGACCGTAATACTTATCCGCATCAGGATTAACATTCTGTCTTTTACTGCATCCGAAAACGACAACAACACTTCCTAATAATACCAACATTAAAATCTTTTTCATATAAATGCTCCTTAATAAATACAAACAAGTCCCGTCTAGTCTATTTCGAATGTTTTTTCGGAGTCAACAGTTTGTCAAATTCCGTGTTTATCGCGAAATAAAATCTCGCGGTATCTTCATTATAGGCTTTTTTTCCCAAAGGAAACCCTACGCCAAGATTTATAGAAAGATACTTAAACGGATACGCGTAAAGACTTATTCCCGCGCTTTGCAAAAAATTATTGGGATAATCAAAACCCGGTATATTGCTGGATACATATCCGAAATCATAAAAAGGCGCTATCTTTATATTCTCGTATATATCGCTAAACAATCTTCTCTGCGCTAATTGTTTCAACCCGGGAATCGGAAAACGAAACTCTATCGTTCCGGAAAGACCATTGTCACCCAAAAGTTCTGCCGGCTGATAACCTCTTACGGAAAAAGGTCCGCCGATTTGCATTTGTTCCACGGGATAAAGTTTATTCGGCGTGTACTGACCCGCTAAACGAAAAATCCCTATCGTATCCAATACGGGAAATCTCTGGACTCTGGCGGCCATCGCATTAAGCTTCACAAATTCTTTTTCATAAGTACCGCTGATCCCTTTAGCGCCTAACCCGTCTATCCCTATTCCGAGTCCGCCGTTCATAATCCATCTTCCCTTATCATCATCGTTAAGAAAAGAAAGGTTAGCGCGAAAAACTCTAAGATTGTACTCTGATAACGTCATATTAAAAAGCGGAATTTCAGAATTAGTATTTATAAAATCCATACCGGCTCTGGCTATCAAATCGGTATTAGCGTCTCTTATAATAGGCTGGGAAACATTTATTGAATGAATCGTCGAACGTCCTTCTATTTGCAAAAGATTGTCTGAAGCGGCTATATCAGAACTGTTATACGCGAAATCATAATTCAAACGCGTGCCATAAGCGCTGGCAGGAACGCTGTAACCTGCCACCAGTCCGTAAGAATATGTAGACAAGATTCCTCCCGCATAAATCCTGTCGCCGAAACCGGTTAAATTTTGAGAGCCTAAAATAGCGGTTAACTGCTCTCTTCCGGAATTATCGCGCCCGTAATTATCAACATTTAGGTTAAGCTTTACCGGGAATCTGTCAAAAATATCGACTGTCAAAGAAGTAGAATCGTCATCCTCTCTTCTAAGCCTGACCTGCGCTTTCAGATAATCGTAATCATTATTGATTTCTTTTAATACCGACTGCAACGGTCTGGCGTTAAAAACGTCTCCAGGACGCAAGCCTTTGCGGTTAAAAAGAATATTTTCAAGATACCATGGTCTGACCCATTTCCCGCCTTCAAACGACAAATTTTTTATAGGACTTTCGTGAATGTAAACCGTGACTATACCTTTATTTATCAGCTGCATAGGCAGAGACGCATAAGAAGTTAAATAACCTTCCTGCTGGAAAAAACGGCTTACATTTATTACAAAAATTTTTATATCGGATATATTAACTTCCGTACCTTCAATATATGAAGAGAGCTTTTGAAGCATACTTTCAGACATTACAGAATTGCCTTTAAAATTTATTTTAGTGACTATGAAAGTCGGTTCTTCCGTTTTAATTTCAGCTGCTTCCGGCGTTTTGGTAAACTCTATTTCAAAAGCTTCTTCTCTGTCCGCGGTAGATCTCACGGGTTCTATAAATCTTTCTTCAAACTGTCTTTCTCTCAACTGATCGCGGGAAATACCTCCCTGAGCGCCGGGATCACCCATTAAGGCCTGGGCATTCGCAAACTCTGAAAAATTAACTAACGTAAAAACACAAACAAGCGCTGCCGCAACAATTTTCTTTTTCATATCCCCTCTTCTATTGTAAACAAGAAGAAACGTCCTGATTTCGCGCTGCATTTAAGCAAGCTTTAACCAAAATCAGGACGCTCTTTTTAAATTTTAGTTCGCTTTAAAAGCATCAAAAATATACAAAGCCCTGTCGTTCGGCAAAGAATCTGAGGAAGACACTTCCGCTCCTTCCGCCAAAGCTCTTATTAAATAATCACCTTTCACATCCGCGGATTTTTCCAAAAGATTAAATGTCACTTCCTGTTTAATCTGGGGCTTGTGATCTATAAATTCATCCTCTTCTTCTTTATTCCATTTCTCGCTCCCTACATTAAAGATAGTATCTCTTGCAGGATAGAAACGTTCCGGCAAACTGTTTTCATAAGGAAGAAAATCCTGCTTATATACAAACAAATCGCCGTTGACATTATCTAAAGTTAATATTTTTAAAGCATTGATAAAATCTATCTTGTCAGCAATTACATTATAGAGATGATTATCATCAAAAGCAATTAAAGCAATATACTGGGCGGTTATTTCGTCTAAAATAATTCCGGTATAATTTTCATAATAATCCGTATTAGAACGCGCTATGATATTTTCAACAGCCGTTACGTTTACGGCATTCAAATCATTTGCAACAAATTCTATATTCTGTGCAGAAATATTCTCTGCTGTCATTAAGTCTGAAACAAATTGTAATTCCTGCTCAGCTGACACGGTGTCCGCGTTAAGAGACTGCGAAGCGATTGCCGTAATATTTAACGCCGCAGTTTCAAGCATTTCTATAATAGCCGCTGCAAAATTTAGATCTCCCAGAGCGTTTAGAGCCGATGAGGTTATTTGATTTCCGGCTGTTGCCCGAATATTTTCCGCTAAAACATTTAGTATTTCAATATTATTTACGGCTGCAAGCAACGCGCTGCCTGCAAACATTCCGCCGTCTATATAGATATTTCCGGCATCAGCGCTAATATTCATAAAAGAATTGCCTTGCACATAAATATCGGCATCTGAAACAAATGATACCGTATCATAAACATTGTTTTCGCCTAAAAGATTAATATCTCCTCTTGCGGTAAAATCTGAGTTACTGACATTATTTTTTTTACCTTTTACCAAAATTTCTCCCGCAGCTTTTATCGAGGAATCTTTAATAGTATTGCGTTTCCCTAAAATTTTGACATCGCCGTCAAATGATTCAAGAGCCGAATTTTTGATTTTATTATTACTCTTAACGATAATATTTCCGCCTGTATTGATTTGAGAATTTTTGACAATAGCGTCATGCAATACGAACGTATCTGCGTTAATCACGGAATTATCGGAATAAAGCCTTTTGTAAATAATTTTAGAATAATCAAATTCAGAATCTATCAATGCTATATTGTCAACTTTTAATAAAGAATTACTGACAGTTGAATTATTGAAAAGAGCGGCTTTTGCTAAAACAAATGAATCATCAATTATTGACCTGTCAAAACCGGCATATTTTGCAATAATTTTTGAATCATTTATTTTTGCGTTATCAAACGATGCTTTATTCAACGCGACAAGAACAGAGCCTGAAATTTTAGCGCCGTCGCCTGTAATTAAATTATGTCCCGCCGCTACAAAAGAATTTCTAATATTACCGTCTGCATAAATATTGTTTTTCGCTAAAACCAAAGACCAGCCTATATTGCCTGTCCGCGCATTATTTCCGGCGAAAACAGCAGATCCGTATACAGAACCTGCATCAATATCGCTTCCGGCTGTTAAAGCAGATCCTAAAACAGTATTCTCTACTGTTATATTTTCTCCGGCGACAATCAAAGACTGATTTACATTTTCGGAAGTGACGTCATTTTTCGCAAAAACCGCCGATTTATTTATGGTTCCGGAAACATCAATATTATTAGCAACAGCCAAAGATCTATTTATATTACCGGTAACATCTATATCATTTTTGGCATATAAAACGCTTTTTGAAATATCAGAACCTTCGGCAAATATACTGTCCTTGGCGATTAAAGCGCTCAAAGAAATATCAGATCCGTCAACAAAAATATTATCAGCATACCCTAAAGACAATAATAACGAAGAACCGTTTATATTTAGATTATTTTTAGCGACAAGCAAAGCTTTTTTAGCAAAAGTATTGTCTATAGTTATATTATCCGCGTAAACTGTAATATTCCCGGATGTTGTAACCGCATTATCAATTATAACGGAACTTTTTTTAGTGCCTCTAGTTTTTCCGATGACATTAAGAGAACCACTTGTCGTATCAGTCACATTGACTTTTTTTCCCAAAAGAGTCAAAACGCCGGCAATTTCGCTGTCTGCTACTGTTATCTTTTTAGAAGCCGCGGTAACATTGTTTAATTTACTGACATTCCCGCTGATTCCGTTATTTACATATAAAGAATTGTCTGCAATATCTATTTTTGAAGCTTTAACCGAAAAAGTATCGGCTGCTTTAAGATTTGAAAATAAAAGACTGCCTGATTTTTTCGTAAAAGCTTCATCTCCGTATAACGAGCCGGACACAGAATTGATTTCCTCTGTAATTAAGGTCATTGAATTCAATATATCTTCAATACCGAAGAACTCAGAAACAATATCCGAAACACTAACCATACCGGCAAGCGGAAGATCCAAAACAACATCTCCCGAAAGGAAATTAATACTTTCAAAACCCCATAGAGTCTGCCCGGATGACATCAAAGCGTCTTTAACGGTAATATCAATATTATCAGCTTTAACTTTATCAAGTTCGGTATTTAACGCGGAGATTGACAAATTTCCGGCAATATTCGTTTTTGTAATTTTAACCAATCCGTCAGATGAGGAAACATTTGAAACATAAATCGTACTGTTTTTAATAGAGTCTGACTGCTCTTGAGCAAGCGAAATTAAACCGCCCAATTTCTCGGATTCAATTTCCAAATCAGAAATCAGGCTAGCCAAAGAAGAACCGGCATCTATTAATTCCTCTAAGGCAGTTATCTTATCGGATAACATTTGTTTAAATTCATCTGAGTCAGCGTAAGCTTCATCTTTACCATGATACTCTGGTCCCAAAAGAGCTATAGCATTGGTTATGGCGTCAGCTCTTTCCATCAGCTCATCCACAGTGCCCTTAGGCATATCTTTAGCTTCTTCTATCGCAAGCTCTATATTGCGTATGTTCTTTAGTCTCTCAATATTTTCGTCATACTCCGAAAAATCAAAACCATCGAGAATCTCTGAAATTTCATCGCTAATCGCATCTTTTTTATCTTTTATCCTAGCAATCAAATCTTCAATAGCTTGGAGTTTTTCAGGGTATTCTTCCCCGATTGTAGTTTCCGAAACAATACTGGCGATTTTTGCGTTAACGTCTATTTCCGCAATCAAGTCGCCTTTAACCGTAGTTTTATCAATTTCAATACCTGTTTTTGATAAAAGAGAAGTTTCGCCGCCATCTACTTCAATTCTGGAAGAAGTAATTCTGATTTGTCCGTCAGCGTCTATTACAAGAATCTGTTCTCCTGCTGCTTCGCTTACGGCTATTTTGGAATTCTCGATATTTATGCCTCTCTTACCTTCAATAGCTATAAAATCAGCTCCATTTCTGGTAATTAGTTCGACATTTCCGCCTGCCAAAATTTTCGAACCGTTTGTAATTTCAATTTTACCTTCCGGAGAATCCGGTACTATAAGACTGTATTTAAAGCTATATTTTCCGTCATCCAAATTAAAATCAACTTTATTGGTGGTAAGCGTTAAGGCGCCCGGGCTTATAAACTTTCCGCCGTCAAAAACTATACCTGCTTCGTTAGATATTATTATACGTCCGCTTCCGGCTTTAACAGTTCCTGCAAAAGTGGAAACATCTCCGCCAAGAACCTGATTCAGAACAACTCTGCCTTCGTTAAGAAATTCCAAAACCTGTTTACTGCCTACGTTAAGTTTTCCCCAGTCAATTACGGCATGACCCTCGCCAAAAACCAACTGTGCGCTAGTCCCGTCTGTAAACGCTTCTATAAAACTGCCTTTAGAGCCTATTATATCTGCCCCGCCTGCTCCGTCGGCAGTATTAAGAACTTCTCCTGTCCATTGCGCAAAGCTCGCGCTTGAACTCATCAGCATAAACGCTAATGTTACCGCTAATAATTTTTTAATTTTCATAAAATCCTCTTTCTTTTGTGAATTAAAAACTTTATTTAAACCAAAATACACTTTAGCCTCCTGTTTTACTACTTTTAGAGACAAAAAAACTCCGCTTTCCTATGATTAAATCAAAGAGAAACGGCTGCGATTAATGTATTTAGGGATAACTAATTCTTTAGGCTCTTAAAATATATCTTTACTACTGTGAAAATATGCTACAAAAACATACTTAACTTGTCAATAATCAAATCAATATTTCACAAATCATTCACAACATAAAAAAAATAACCTTTTGAAAGGTTTAGGCAGATTTCCGGAAATGTATATAATTTTTTGTAACAGACATAGAAAAATTACGACAGTTTTTGGATTTCAATATCGGCAAGTTTTAAAAATTTTATATCAAGTCTTTTGGCTTCTTTATAGTTTTCAATAGCCACAGCTTTATCGCCTTTTTGGGCATAAACACTTGCCATCCCGAAATAAGCTCCCCCGTGTTTGGGATTAAGAGAGATAACCTTTTTGTAATCAGCCAATGCTTCTTCAAGTTTATCTTCGAAATAATACATTTCCCCTCTTTTAAAATATGTCATAAAATTTTCAGGAGAAAGCTCTATTGCTTTATTAAAATTTTCCAAAGCCTTATCTTTATTGTCCATATTAAGGTAAACTTCGGCGCTTAAAGCATAACTTTTGGCATTATTCGGGTCGCTTTTAAGTATTTTATCCAAATCGCTTAAAGCGGAATCATATTTTTTATTTTTAAAATTAACGCCGGCTCTTGTATAAAGAGTCTCTATATTTGCGGAAGAAATCTGTGTATTTGACGCTCCTAAAATATCTTTTTTAGGCTGAAGCCCGGTTAGCTGCGTTTTAGCCGGCAAGACTACGCCGGAGTTTTTGGGCTCCGCAGATTTGGAAGTATCTTTATTACTGAAAAATTTTGAGAAAAGCCCCGATGTTTTTTCGTTTTTTTCCTGTTGCGGCTGCTCTGATTTCGGTTTTAGCGTTGGCAGTTCGGTTCTTTTTGGAGCCGGCTGCGGCAATCCTGATTCCTTTTTAGGTAACGGCAATTCGGTTTTCTTTGGAGTCGGCTGCGGCAATTCAAATTCCTTTTTAGACTCCGATAACTCTGTTTTAATTTCAGGGTTCGGCTTTTCTTCTTCAGCAATAGGTAATGCCTGTTTTTCTTCAACAACGGGCTCTGCCTGTTCTTCAACTTTTACTTGATTATCTTGAACCGCAGATTCTACAACAGATTCCGTTACTACAGACCCCTGTTTTATTCCAGCAATTTCAATGACCGGCTCAACTTTTTCTTCAATTTTTTGTTTCTCAACAGCAGATTCTATCTGTATTTCTTCAACTACAGGCTTTGCCTGCTCTTTTTCAACAGATTGCGCTGTTAAAGAATCTGTTTTAACAACAGGTAATTCCGTTCTCCTTGCCAAAATATCTGTTGACGGTTTTATTATGTCTTCTTTTTTCAAATCTTCCGCTACAGCTTGTTTATGCTCAAGAACCGGTTTTACAATAGTTTCAGGCAGCTTCGTTTTAATCGGCAAATCTCCTAATGACTTGCTTTCCGCAGGTTTGGAACTATATTTATTTTTATTACCAAAAAGTTTCGAGAAAAATCCCGATGCTTTTTCAGTTGTTTCTTGTTGAGTACGCTCGGATTTTGGTTCCGGATTTGGCAGCTCGGTTTTCTTAGGCTCAAGTTTTGGCAGTCCCGATTCTTTTTTTGACTCCGGCAATTCCGTTTTGATTTCAGGCTTCGGCTTTTCTTCTTCAACAACAGGCTTTACCTGTTCTTTTTCAGAGGCAGACTTTGCCTGCTCTTCTCGTTTTTTTCTGAGTTCTTCCATCAAAGCATTTATTTTATCTTTAACTTTAACAGGTTCCGCAATAGATTCCGGTTTAATTTCTGTCTGTTCTGCAACAATTTCAGTTTTTTCAGACTTTGTCTGTTCTTCTTCAACTTTCACTAGATTCTCTTGAACTACAGATTCCGAATATTTTTCTTCAACAATAGGTTTCGGCGGTTCTGAAACAGGCGGCTCAATAATTGTTTCTTGAACAGGTTCAACTTTCTCTTCAGACTTTTGTTCTTCTAATTTTTCCTCAATCAGCGAAACAGTTTCTGTTTTTTCTTCCGGCTTTATTTCCTGTGTTTCTTCAACAACAGGTTTTACCTGACTCTCTTCAACGACAGACTTTGTCTGTTCTTCAACTTTTTTCTGATTATCCTGAATAGCAGATTCTGCAATGGATTCCGGTTTAATTTCTTCTGTTCCAAAAACAATTTCAGTTTTTTCGCTATTAATTTGTTCTTCTACAACAGGTTCAAACTGTTTTTCTTCAGTTTCTGTTTTCTCAACAGTTGTTTCTTGAACCGACTCGACTTTATCTTCAGTTTTTTGTTTTTCTAATTTTTCTTCAGGCTTTACTTGCTCTTCGACAGCAGATTCCAGCTGCTTTTCTTCAGCCGTAGGCTGCTCAATAATTGTTTCCTGAACAGATTCTTCAGGCTTTATTTCTTGTGATTCTTCAATAACAGACTTTGCTTGATCTTCTTCATCTTTTGCTTGATTATTTTGCTCCGCAGACTCCGCGATAGGTTCTTCAATAGATTCCAGTTTGATTTCTGCCGATTCAGAAATAAGCTCCATTTTTTCAGACTTCGCCTGCTCTTCAACTACAGATTCTTTCTGCTTTTCTTCTATGATAGGCGCCGGCTGTTCAGAAACAGACTGCTCAACAGTTGCTTCTTGGACAGGCTCTATTTTTTCTTCGGGCTTTATTTCTTGCAGTTCTTCAACAATGGGTTTTGCCTGTTCTTCTTCAACCTTTGTCTGATTATCTTGAACTGCAGTTTCTGCAACAGATTTTGTAACGGACTCCGGTTTTATTTCCGCCTGTTCAGAAACAAGTTCAATTTTTTCAGATTTTGCTTGTTCTTCAACAACAGTCTCCGGCTGTTCAGAAACAGACTGCTCAACAACTGTTTCTTTGGCAGGCTCAATTTTATCATCTGCTTTTTGTTCTTCTGATTTTTCTTCAGGCTTTATTTCCTGAGATTTTTCAGCAACGGGCGTTTCCTGTACTTCTTCTTGTTTTTTACTGATTTCTTCCATCTTATCTTTAACTGATTCTGACGGTTTATTTTCTGTCACAGACTTTGGCGCATTTTTCAACGCTTCCAAATCCAAAGCTGGTTTCCCCGAAATCTTTTTAGCCACCGCAGTCTTAGGAACAATTTTCGGTCTTTCAAGCGGCAAGTCAAGATCCGGATTTAAAGCATATGCTTTTTCAAAATCTTCTTTTGCAAATTTTTCTTTGCCAAGCTTTTGGTTTGTCAAACCGCGTTTTTTAAATAATTCGGCATTTTGCTGATCAATAGCAAGTGCCACCGAATAATCTTTATGTGCTGCGAAATATTTTTCATTCTTAAAAAGATAATCAGCTTTTTCAATAAGGAAGCTGGCATCTGACTGATTTATTTTGACAGCTTTTTCATAATCTTTATTTGCTCCGTCAAACATTCCTTTTTTATCGTAATTTCTTGCCCTTAAAATATAGTTTTTATAATTCTTAGGATCTTCATTTATAACTTTAGTAATGTCCGCTATGGAATTATCAAAATCACCCAAACTAAATTCTGCTTCCGCTCTGAAGTAAAGAATTTCCTTATCTTCTATCCCGAGCATAATCGCCTGAGTCAAATGTTTTATGGCTTCGGAATTTTTCGATATTTTAAAACTGCTTATGCCAAGATACTTATATACTTCATTTTCCTCTGTCTTTAACTCCAGCGCTTTCTCCATTTCATCATAACATTCCTGATATTGCTCTAAATTATAGTAGACATACCCTCTAAAATACCTTGTACTGGCATTATCGGGATGAAATTTTATTACTTCATCAATATCGTCTAACGCGTCTTTAAAAGCGCTTCTTGCAACATTATGTTCGGCGCGTACGGCATATGCTTGTATATTATTCGGATCCGCCTTAATTGCATCCGCAAGATCCCGATAAAAATCTTTTTCCCTGTTTACGGTTTCATAATACTGCGCTCTTTTTATAAGTATGTCGGAATTTTCAGGTTCAAGTTTCAAAGCTCTGTCATAAAATTCTTCCGTTTCTTCATTTTTGCCCGCAAGAAAATACAACTCGCCCATTTTTTGTAAAACATATGCATTTTTTGAATCGGTAATTTTCCGAGCGCGTTTATAATCTTCAAGGGTATTTGTATAATCTTCTTTTTTAAAATATAAGGCTGCCCTTGCCATATAATGTTTATAATTATTCGGCTCGGCTTTTATTGCTTCCAAAGCCTCTCCAAAAGTTTTTATATTTGAAAAATCTTTCTTTTCAGAAGGCTTTTGCTCAAAAAGAATTGTTCTCTTCTTTTCATATTTTTGGACAGGTTTGTCAGCCGCGTTTTCCTTTGCATCTTTCAGCACTTTATCAAGATTTGCAAGTCTGTCTTTTAAACTTTCACCCGCGTCAGATTTTCCCTTAGCGACATCTTTTGCTTTTGACTCCGCATATGCTTCTTCTGATTTTTCATCATTTACAGCAAAAGCCGGAGGTTCATTTTGTTCAACTGTCGTCTGTTTCGCGTTTTTCAGCATTTTATCGAGATTCGCAAGTTTGTCTTTTAAACTTTCACTGGAAGAAACTTCTTCATGCGCCGCATCTTGAATTTTAGGGTCTGCCTCGACTTCTTTTGGTTTTTCGTCATTTACGGAATAAACCGGAGGTTCATTTTGTTCAACTGTCGTCTGTTTCGCGTTTTTCAGCATTTTATCGAGATTTGCCAGTTTGTCCTTTAAACTTTCTCCTGTGTCAGATCTTTCCTGAGTGGTATTTTGAGCCTTAGGCTCTTCCTCTGTCACTTTTGGTTTTTCGTCGTTTGCCAAAACAACCGGAGACTCATTTTGCTCAACTGTCGTATGTTTCGCATTTTTCAGCATTTTATCAAGATTCGCAAGTTTGTCTTTTAAACTTTCACTGGAAGAAACTTCTTCATGCGCCGCATCTTGAATTTTAGGGACTGCCTCTGTCGTTTTTGGTTTTTCGTCGTTTGCCAAAACAACCGGAGACTCATTTTGTTCAACTGTCGTATGTTTCGCACTTTTCAGCATTTTATCAAGATTTGCCAGTTTGTCTTTCAGACTTTCTCCGATAGAGGCTTCTTCCTGCGCAACATTTTGAGACTGAGAATCTGCTTCTTTTAGTTTTTCGTCAATAGCGGGTACAACCGGAGACTCGGTTTGTTTAACGCTTACCGGTTCTTCTATATTTTCTTTTTTAGACTCTTCTTTCTGAATCTCTTTCTTTTCAGGTTTCTTTAATAGCGAGTCTAAATTTTTTAATTTGTCTTTCAAACTGCTGCGCACACCCTCGCTTTCATTATCTTCTATCTCGTCAAAAACAGTCTTTTTATTATCTTTTTTAGTTTCGCCGGAAATTACCAGATGCTCAGGCTCGACAGTTTTACTTTCCTTAACATCTTGAGGGGCAGTGACAGGTTTTGCAGATTCAGAAACAGGAGAATTATTTATTACGTCTTTTTTCTCTATTTCCGGAAGAATTTCGCTTTTATGAAACACTGTCTTAATTTTTTCTTTCTCTTTTTTCACATCGTGCACTATGCTGTGTATAGTCTTTAATTTATCACGCAGGCTGTTTACTATTTCCCTTGATTCTTCATTTTCATATTTTTCTTCTTTAACAGGTTTCGGCGGCTCTATGACTTTTTCTTCTTTTATTTCAGGTTTAATGGTTTTTATATCCGGACTGTTGCCGATATCAGATTCCTGCTCGGAAGCAGCATTTGCTTTCTCGCGTTTTGAAGCTAAACTTTCATTAAGTTCTTTGAGATAATCACTTACAGAGCTGCCGGTTTTCGGATTTGGAGCTGGATTTGGCGCCGGCTCCATAACAGTCTTAAGTTTTTCTATTTCAACCAGCTCTTTCGGAAGTCCGGGAAAAGTATATGTCGTTTTCATTTTACCGGATTGTTTTACCTGCGACGGCTCCGGAGAAGCATCTATTTTTTGGACATTTTGAATTTCTTCTTCTTCAAAAATTCCGGCTTTTATAGTCTTATCGTAACCGCGGATTTTTGTATTAAGTTTTTCCAAATCGTCATAAAGCTCGGCAAGTTTCCCGCCATGGTTTTTATGATAATCTTTAAACTCAAACATGCCTTTATTGCTTTCTATGATTTTCTGGCTGGAATATATTCTTAAAGCCGCGTCGTAATTTTTAAGAGAATCCCCGAAACGTCCCATATTTCTGTATATAACGCCTTTATAAAGATAAGCTGAAGGATTATATTCATCTATAATTAACACTTCATCTATATCGGAAAGAGCTCGGTCAAAATTTCCGATTTTCATAAAAAGAAGAGCTCTTTTAAGATAAGCTTCGGTGTTATCCGGAGTTAAAGCCAAAGAGGAATCATAATCCTTTTCAGCCTGTTCGATATTTCCGTCGTACATATTGGCGTCTGCTTTTAAAAGCAAAGCGTCAACATAGTCATGCGCTATATCCGAGGCTTTTTCGCAATCAGCAATCGCGCCTTTAAAATCTTTTTGCATAAACTTTATTTTGGCCCTTATATAATATGACTTTTCATCGTTGCCGGACATTTTAATCGCTTTATCGGCAAAAGCAAGAGCTTCAGTGTATTCTCCGCTGTCAAACATAATGTCGGCAAGACGCCTGTAAAGAGAATGGTCTTCCGGTTTTTCTTTTATAGCTTTTTGTAAATCCGCCACAGCATCTTCTATTTCATCAACTTTCAAATAAGCTTTCGCACGCCGCTTATAAATATCAAAAACAGGATATCCGGCATCTTTGGCTTTTGTAAAATAAGATATGGCGTCTCTGTATTTTTCAAGTTCATAACATGATGACGCGGCAAAATAAAGCGATTCGGCTTTCTGGTAATCCCGATCAATGCACTCGATAAATTCTTTATATGCGATTTTGTATTCTTTCAAATAAAAATAAGATTCCCCTCTCATATAATGAGCTTCTGTAAGCGTATTATCAAGTAGTAACGCTTCGTTAAAATCTTTAACGGCAAGAGTGTTATTGCGCACAAGCAAAAACGACTGCCCGCGCGCCGTGTATATTTCGGCATTTTTGAAGCCCAAATCTATTGCCTTGGTAAAGTTGGAATCTGCAAGCCGGAAGTTTTTGGCTGCCAAAGAAGAAAGTCCGTAAGCGTATATTATTTCAGGAACATCGTTTTTAAGTTCAATTGCTTTCGCATAATTATGCATCGCGCCGTTAAAATCTTTGAGAATATGTTTTATATAGCCCTTAAAAAAATGGACAAAATACATTCCGGACATAAGTTTTTCAGCCAGCCGAACGTCTTCAAGAGCTTTGTCATATTCGCCTTTTTCGCAGAATATATAAGCCCTCATCAAAAAAGCGGGAGCAAATTTATGATTGTCCTCTATGGCTTTTTCTATTTCATCAAAAGATTTGTCGGAAAAACCCTGATATTTATATAAATTCGCAAGATTATAATGCGCGAACGAATCTTCAGGATTATTTTTAACGGCTTCTTCAAAATCTTTTACGGCGGCTTCTTCATTGAGCATTATTCTGTAAACCATACCTCTGTTGCTTAAGGCAAAAGAGCTGCCCGGCTCTATTTCAAGGGACTTGTTAAAATCTTTTACGGCATTATCAATATCATTAAGCTTTCTGTAAGCTATACCTCTGTTTGTATAAGAATAATCATCGTTAGGATTAAGTTCTATTGCCCTTGTAAAGTCCGCTACTGCATTTTCAAGCTCGCCTTTATACATGTAAGCCATAGCTCTTCCGGAAAATGCCGAAGCATTTTCTCCGCTTAGAGCCAAAGCGTCATTAAAATTATTAATAGCCTCATCATATTTACCCTGTTTTCTGTAAACATTTCCAAGACCGCTGAAAACCGCAGGATTTTTCGGATTTAATTCCGCGGCTTTTTGAAAATCTTTAAGCGAAACATCGAATTGCTCAATAGAAGCATATGATTCGCCTCTGGCAGTATAGGCAAAAGAATAATTCGGCTCTAATTCTATAGCTCTGGTAAACGCTTTTACGGCTTCTTCGGATTGTCCTTTCTTATGGTGTATTTGTCCTAGATTGTAATACGCAGATGCGTCGGTTGGATTTTGTTTGATGCTGCCGGCATAAAATTCTAAAAGTTTATCATATTCTTCTCTTTTAGGTTTCGCGTAAATAATATTAATATCTTCGCAATACGGCTCGATTTTTTCAAAAAAGTTATTAATATATTTCTTAATATGCGAAAAATAATTAATAGCCATTCGCTTCCTTTTAAACGTTTATTTATTTTTATCTTTTTTAATTCTCGTTCCCACTACTAATCCTATAAACATTCCGCATATAAAAGTCAAAACCACGTCAAGAGATATAAGAATACCTATTATGAGACCCGCGGCTCCGCCGCCGATAAGACCTTCAACGTCATAAGTATTTTGAATGTCTTCTTGAGGCTCTGGTTCTTCGGGTTTATGGTTCTTTTTTGAAATATCGTCTGACATTTTTTACCCCTCATTAACGACAAAGTTCAAATAACAAAGAATAAAGTTCAAATTATGTGTTTTCGCAAAGCGAAAATTTAAAACAAGTTTAGGCTTTGCCGAAACACTACATTTGTACTTTGAACTCTGAACTTTGAAATTTATCTTCCATTATTATTTTATCATTTTTCTTCAATTTTTAATAATTTCTTTACATTATCTAACGCTTCGCTTTTTGTTATTTTAGGATTTTCAATTCTTAATTCTTCTATTTTATTCTTAACTTCGCTTATCCACGACCCGGGAGGAAGATTAAAATATTCCAATATCTCATTTCCGCTTACAAGCTCGCCTTTCGGAGGCAGTAAACCGTCAGACTTTAAACCTTCAATTCTTTTTTTTAACTCATCAATGCTTGACTCATTGTTATTTTTTCCGTAATCCGCTCTTGATAATTCAAATATCAAATTTATATTATCACCTGCAGTTTTAACAAATCTTCTTACCGCAGAATCGCTCCATTCCGGAGTATACATTTTAGGATACATGTGATTTTTTATAACTGCAATAGCTTTTTGAATAAATTCTTTAGAATATCTTAGTCTTTTTAAAATATCTTCAGCTATTTTTACGCTTTCGTTTTCGTGATCATAAAAAGTTATTTTTCCGGCTTCTTCTTTGTATGTATTGTACTTTCCCGCATCATGAAGCAAAGCGGCAACTCTTAAAACAAGCTCCGGCGCCGTTCTGTCTAAAACATTTAAAGTATGGCTATAAACGTCTTCGTCATGATATTTTTCAGGCTGTTTTAAACCTTTAAGCATTGAAATCTCAGGCAAAATTTCGGAAAGCACGTTTATATCATCCATCATATTAAAAGCCGACGAAGGCGTATTTTCAACAAGTATTTTATTTAATTCGTCTCTTACACGCTCGGGAGAAACTATTTTTATGCGTTCTGAAGAAATTTTCATTTCTTTATAGGTTTCAGGCTCTATTTGAAACACGAGCTGAAGACTCTGGCGGACAGCGCGTAAAATCCTCAGAGGATCTTGCTTAAATATTATTTGGGCGTTATCGGAGTCTGCAACCCTTATAACTTTATTTTCTATATCTTTTAAACCTTTTGAAGTTAAATCCAAAACCTGCATATCGCTTAAACGCAAAAACAAAGCGTTAACCGTAAAATCTCTTCTTAACGCATCCTGTTCAAGCGAGCCTATTTCCGTATCCGGATTTCTTGAATTATCGTCATAATACTCTTTTCGCGGCATTATAAATTCTACTTCTTCATCGTCAATAAAAAGTTTGGCGGTGCCGAAACGTTCAAAAAGAACAGGTTCATGCAAATTAAATTTAGCCGCGATTTTTTTAGAAAAATCTACTCCGGAGAACCTGTCGCCGCGGTTATTTATATTCTCAACCATAATATCCAAATCTTTGGATTCTCTTTTCAAAAATAAATCGCGTACAAAACCGCCAACGGCATAAGTTTCATATCCCGTTTCAGCGGCAGTCTGCAAAACTTTATCTATTATGGAAGCAAATTTGTCTGAGATTTTAAAATTTGTATTCATATTGGTTATATTTATAACACAAAATGTTTGATTTTTCAATCTATTTAAAAGAAAATCCCGGCAAGCCGAATACTTCCGGTTTTAAGCGGACGCCAAAATTGCTTGGACTCCGGAGCGCTGATCTGTAGCAGCGGCTTTTTCTATCTTGCCTACTTCTCTGTTGTACATTGCTAATAAGTCTAACAGTTTGGCAAGAGCTATCGGTTTATTATCATTTGAAATATTTCCGCTTTCAATCGACCAGGTAAGAATATTAATAGCTTCTCTTAACTCTCCGTTTGTAGGCGCTGTTTGTTTCTCAAACACCATTTTTTCAACATCTAAAAGCTTCATGTCATAAGGCGTTTTATAAGTATCCCCTTTCGAGAACAGTTCATTTCCGTAAGGAATGTTATTCTTGGCTTTAGAAGGTTCTATTCCGTTAAGAACAATATACATTTTGGCTTCAACCAAAGCCGACCTGTAAATATCGGCGTCGGTTTTTATATTAAACTTTAAGCCTTTCGAGTATATGTCCGACTGCATTTTCTCAAGCATACCCTGCAGATAACCTCTTACTTCCGAAACTAATAATTCTTTTTCATCATTAGAAAATTTACCTTCGCTTTTTGCAAACTTGGCAAGAAAATCATTTATAAACGATTTTGTTTTATCGGTACCGGAAAGTTTTTGCAAATCCTCAAGCAAATGACGCAAATCTTCATTATTATATGTTTCTTTTGTGCGCATTTCATTTAAAAGCCTATATAAATGATTCTCGTTTTCTGCGGAAATAGAAACTTTTTCATTAAGTCCCACACGCTTGCCTTCACGGTATCTTCCTTCGGGAGTCTGCCTGAGAACAGCTGTCCATTTGGAGATAATACCCATTATCAACGCGGTAAAATTAAAATTAATTCCGGCAGTTTCAAGAAGCTCGATAACTTCAAGATTAAAACCTATTGCTTCAGCGCCTTTTTCAACTTCTTCCGCGGCAGACTTGGCAAGTTCGCTTGTATCCAATGTTTTTTTGTTATATTCCCCTTCGGTTTTAACAAGTTCTTTCCATTTGCCGTTAAAATCGGTAAAACCGTCTTTTTTAAAATTATCATTGTAATCAGATGTCTTGACGGCTAACAAACCTTCGGAATTTTCGCTTTTAACAACAGAAAGCATTTTTGAAATTAAAGGAGCTTTCATCGCTGCAGCCGTTTCTTCTCCGAAATCAAACACTACTCCGTCAACGCCGCGTCCGGCTCTGTCTCTTAATGATTTAAGGCTGTTTTCGTTTACCAAATCAGCAAGCATCTGTTCCGTCTCTCCGGCAGAAGCTTTAAATTCCAAAATAACGTCAATCTCCATTTTATGAGCTTCGGCTATAAATTTACGAATATCTTCAATTTTTCCTTTATAATCCGAATAATTTAAGCTTACTATAGCGGTGTTTGATCCGACTTTTTCTATCTTTTTCAAAATATTTTTGTCTGAAATTCTGGAAACATCCGCTATTGTAAATGTTCTGGGCTGATTACGCATATCATTGAGATTTCTCTTTATCTTTCTTTCCTCAGACAGCTTTGCGATTTTAGATTGTTCCGATATGCCGTTTGTCACATTGGAGTATGATTTGGTTTTAGCCAAATTATTTTCAGCTTCATTTTTTGTTCTCGCGTAAACAGTGGCTTCGGGAGAAAGAACCAACAAATTCTCATAAGAAACAGCGGAATCTAAATCGTTTTCAATAATGCCGACAGAACCTTCAAGCACATCATTTATTAAATACGATAAAGCGTCATAAGAAGGCTGTATTCTGGTTGCCCCGTCTGTATAATAATACAGGTTTATTGAAAACCCTGAATTATTAGTAATTGAAATGCTTTGAATATGTCTTAATCCGGTTTGATGAATATCAGTAGTTACATTCAGATTTCCGTCATCATAAGCCTTAAATTTTTCAGAAATAGAACCAATAATATCATTAATATTTACTGATTTATCCATAGGCATTATGGCATGTACGTTTTTTCCTCTGCCGGCTTTTTCAATCAAATTATCATATAAAGATTGTTCTTCGGAACTCCTGCTAAGGTTTATAACATCATCCAGACGTATAAGTTCAGGATAATTTTTAGTTATATACGTATCTTTTAAATTTATGCCTAAAAGTTTGGCAATTGTAATTATGATATCGTTTATAAAGCTTTGAATTCCTGATAATTTGGTTTCTTGTGTCTGCGTTCCTAAAGCTATATTTTCAATAACCGATTTGGAAAGATTGGCAAGCTCGTCTGTTTTCTTTTCATCATTTGTTTCTACATAAGCTTTTACTATCGGCTCAGTTCCGGAAAGTCTTAAAACTACCCAGGTATTAGGATCATTCGTTTCTATTCTGATTCCTTCAAAAGCGTCTTTATCATCTACCTTTACTCCGTTTATCTCATTTACGTCCTTAATGCTTGTTATTTCCAGTCCGTATTTTTCCATAATAGAAGAAAAAGAATTTATAAAACTTTCTCTGGCATTGTTGTCTTTCAAAACATTCTTCAACGATTCTTTAACCACGTCAAGCTGCGAAAGCTCTCCTAGCTTTATATTCGTTAATGTCTTTACAGGATTCCAGCCCAATACCGCATCTGAAGTAATTTCTTTTAATGTTTCATCTATACTTTTTCCGTCATTAAGCGTTAACAATGATGTATACAGCGTAGCTACTAATCCGTCTTTGTCATAAGTAAGCCCGCCCACTACTACTGCTCCGGACTCTTCCGCTCCCATAATCATAGGTGCTAGTCCGTTTTTGGCTGCCTTTTCTTCCGCTTTTTGGATTTCTTCCGCTATCCACTTAAACCCTACAGGCGTACGCACTATTTCAACATTTACGTTTAAATTATTCTTTTCCGCGTACTCTTTAAGCGCTTCCATTGATACGCTTGTCGGACGATTCACTATAAAAGTGACTGTCTGTTTTTTGCCGGCAGCATTTGATTTCTCTATACCCTGTTGTAAAAGTTTGTACGCGCTGTATAGGATTACGCTGTCTGTCGTAAAATGATTTCTTCCTTCAATTACCGCCATTCTGTCTCCGTCAGGATCTGTCGATAAACCAAATACCAGCATTCCTTTATTGGCTTTCTGAATACTTTCTACTTCTTTTTTCAGCGCATCCACATTTCTGTCCGGATTAGGATCTTCTCCCTGGAAAGTCGGATCAAAATCAGCATTGATTATCTTATAATTGGTAATGCCTAATTCTTTAAATAACGTTTCATAATAGTCAGGAGTTGTTCCGTTTTTAGCATCAACGACAAAATACGCTTTAGATGCTTTTTCTTTTTTAAACGTTTCAAATTCTTCATCCGTAGTTATATTGAATTGTCTCTTAAACATTTCCATAAAACCTTTTATGTACTTATCCTTTACGTCTTTATCACTCAGTATGCTAATTGTGCCGTCTGTCTCTCCTTGAGCGAGGGTCTTGTAATTAATGTTTACTTCACCTGAAACTATTTTTTGTATCTCGCCTTCTATCGATTTTGTAACTTCTGAACTTGCCTGACCGCCGGTTGAATTGGTTACTTTAATACCGTTATAATCATAAGGATTATGGCTTGCCGTAATATTTACCGAATAAGTATATACAGGGTTATTTTTTAGTATGTACGATAGTCCAGGCGTTGGAACATCTCTATCGCTTAAATGCACTTCAACTCCGTTTGCCGCAAGAACACCCGCGAATATTTCACCAAATTCTTTTGACATATATCTTGTGTCATAACCTATAAATACTCTGGGAGCTCCCGCTTTGTTTCCATGTTCTGCTTTTGCAGAAACTGCTAGAGCCTGCGCTACTATCAATATATGTACATAATTAAACATCGGTCCGAACTGCTGCCTGTATCCCGCAGTGCCGAATTTAATTTTATTAAGGGCATTGGCTAACATTTCATCGCGTTCGGCCTGCGTAAGTCCGCTTTCTTTAAAAAACTTTTCTACTATATTTTTGACAGATTCCGCCGTCAATCCTTCTTTTCTTAGGCTTGCCAACTGAGCGTTCATTCTTTCTATAAGCTGAGCTTCTTTTTTGTCTTTTGTAAATATGTTCATCATTGCGTTCATAAACGCTTTGGCAGGATCGGCTACTCTGCCAAACAAACTTTTTCCTTTAACGACAACATCTTCACGTGAATCAGAACCGGCTAAAATATTAACGTCAAGCAATTCGGCTTCAAATATATATCTCAATAAATCATCCGATAATACTTTATTGCCTTCATATGTTTCAAAACCTACTGCTAATCTCGGATCGTTAACATCTGTAACATATCCTTCATCGCCTTCTTTTAAGCTTAGTGATTCATTATATTTTACTCTCAAGTCTTCTTTATCGCTTTCGGACTTATCCCAGGCTTTTGTAGCCATAAATCTCATCCATGAAAGCATCTTTGTCTTTTCTTCCCATGGAAGCTGCAAATATTCTTCTATATCTATATTTCTCGCGCCGTCAACACCGACTGTTACTACTCTTTTCCCCGATACTCCCGTACTTTGCCACAAATTAGTTTCTACTTTCACTGCTATAGGATACGTTTCTATCGTTTGACCTATCCTGTTTTCTAATTGCTCAAGTTCCTCTTTAGAAAGAGAATCTTTAATTCTGTCTATTAATTCTCGTGTTATGGTAACCTTAACTTTTTGCTTGGCAGGCTTACCGTCTATCAATTTAGGAAATTTAGCTCTTCCTCTTTGAGCTATTTCTTCAAGAGTATCTTGATTTCCTTTGGCAGCATTGAGTTCAAGAATAAAATTTTCCAGAGTCTGACCTTTTTTCATATATAATTCTGCTATATATTCCGCAGACGCAAAGGCTGCTCCGTTATTAAACGCGTATGAAGAACCTTCTCCCGTAAGAGGAATATTGCTATATTTACCGGAGTCTTTTTTTGCCGCTTCAGCAGTAGCTTTAAGCGTAGGATCTTCAGCTGAAAAATAACTGTCTCTTTCAGGGCTGTAAACCCAGCTTCCGCCGGCAATTCCCGGAACTCTTTTTGAAAGTTCAGCCTGAAAACCTATGCTCTGATCTTTTTCTCTTCTTTCGGCAAATAATCCGAGAGTCATAAGCCATGCGGCGTCAAATTTGGATGCATAATTATCAACATTTTTAATATAAACATTTTCTATTCCAGTTTCCAACATATAAAGCAGCTCGCCGCTTATTACAGTCTGATGTAAAAATTCCCCGTGACCCCACGGATCTCTTTCTCCTTGCAATATGGCGGCAGACTCATTTCCGGAAACAACCATTTGCCTGGTATCGGCAGAATATGCCAATCTTGCGTAATATGCATCAGCTTCTTGAGCATTATCAAATTTCGCAGGCATTTTTTTTCTTACTTCCTCAGCTGTACCTATGAATTTAGCTCCGAGCGGCTGTAAAAAGTTTCTTACGCTTTCCCGCGGTATTCCGTAAAAATTGTTATCTTTCAACATTCCCATCTGTTCTTCACTATATTGCTCATTTGTTAAATAACCGACTAAATTTTTCCTGGCATCACCTTCTATTCCGGCTCTTTTTGCCGCTTCATTGATGGCAGTAAATAATTTTGACACGTTTTCGTAATAAGCATCAAAATATGTTACAGCATCTCCTTTAACTTCTCCGACTGGAACTGCAGCTTTTGAAAGTATAGTTTTACCTTTAACCATACCTTTTACTTCTTCAGGCGCCTGAGCCGTACTCATTCTGGAACTTGCTCCGGCGGCAAGCATAGTTATATAAGTCTTACCTTTAAGCATTTCCAAAATGCCTCTTCTAAGCAGTCTTAATTGCTCTTGTTCAGGCAGCTCTCTTATATAAAGAATATCGTCTTTTTTTGTAGGAAGTATTTTTTCCGCTATGGCAGTAGTTGTTATTTTCCCGTCCGAATACTCTTTTGCAACGGCAATCTCTACAGGATTCGATTCAGATATATTAAACTCTTTTAAAAGATTCTTATACTGCTCCAATTTATCTTTATCTTTAATAAGCTTTCCCGCGCTGTCATTCGCCAATTCGTTTAAAACGTCCTTAATGGCTTGCGTGTACTGCGGCGCCTCTGCATGTTTACGAACCTCTCTTATGGCGTCTATAACATTTGATACAGCTTCCGGTTTATATAATTCTTTTGCGGCTTTGTAATTGTCAACTGCTTTCGTAAAATTCAAAAATACTTTTGGGAAATTATTTCCGGAATAAGCAACCCAATTTACTATCATATTATTAGGACTGAATATGGTTTTCGCGTTTGCCCAAAATTCCGTTCTAAACAATGAAAATTTCGGTTTAATATGAGTTAATTCATGTCTTATTATAATGTCTTCCACCAAATCATATTCATCTTCCGCCAAACGCATCAATGCCAAACCGTTTACGCGTATTATTCCGTCAGATTTATAGGCTTCCGCTATAACATTATCCGGCAAAGTATCATCATTCACAATTTTAACAGAATCAAGTTCTTGTCCATAAAAATCATTAAGAGTATCAAGAAATATCTGCATCTGATTTTTTACAACGTCGCTTATTCCTTTTTCTTTTTCTGCTTTCGCTTTAAAAAGAACTTCTTCAACTACTTTTGCATTTTCTATTGATTTCATGGATGGAACAAGTATGCCCAAAATTGAAGCGCCTGCTATAAACATCGATGAAAAAGCGGGGACCAGCATCATTGTAACAGGGAAAACACTAAATACTACAACTGCCGCAAATAACGCAACAGCGCCACCAAACACAGCGCTAAAATATCCATATATTTTCGCGGTTTTTACATTATATGCCTGAGTTTGGTCTGTTATTTCATAAACTTCGTTTTCAGTCACTTTATATTTTACTTTTACGACATTGTAAAGTTCCGTTTTTGCGATATCGGAGCGAACAGGTATTTCATATTCGAAAATTTGAGTTTTTGTGTTATTGTAACTGACAGGTATTTCATAACTGCCGTCTTCTTTGGCTTCCGGCTGTGAAATACTTAAATTTTCAATTCCTTTATCCTTAAGAATTTCCGCGCCTGCTCTTATAACATCGTTTATTGTATTTGCGTCTATTGAAAGAATATTGCCTTTTTCGTCCCTGACAGCAGCGCTCTCTAACACGCTTTTGGTAAATACTGTTTCCATCAAAACATTTATAGTATTTGCCGGAGTGTCGGCAATTTTAAAGTTTTCGGAAACCAATACAGCCTGAAAAGCGTTTGAAGGAATATATTTTGAAATTCTTAAGACATTTTCCGTGAATAATTTATCGGCAGTAGCCGCGTCCTGCGTTACATTCGGAGTTATTACCACATAACTTTGGCGTGAATTTTGTAAAATTCTCGAGACGTCCTGAGTATGAAACCCTCCGGTTACTACAACTTCTATTTCTTTCGCGTTAGCTAAAAGTTCGGCAACATCGGTCATTACCATATCTTTTGAGAACGCTATATTTGCTTCATTTGTTTTCGGAAGCTTGCCTTTCATTTCTTTTACAAAAATATTATTTCTTTCAACGTTGGCTTTGTAAAAATTTTCGAATAAAGAATAATACTGCTCTAGCCCCGGAAGTTCGGACATCCTTGTATATTTTGTCCACAAAGCTTTGAATTTAGGCAGTTCTCTTTCAAAATACGCGTATTCCGGCGCGGTAATTTTATTTTCAAGAAATCCTTCCATTAAATTTATAAAGTTACCCAAATAAAGAAGTTCTCTTTCTTTATTTGTTTTCGCGGCATTATTTCTTACTTCCCAAAGCAATGCTCTTTCTTCGCTTACGAGATCAAGAGGATTTATCGCCTGATTTAAGCTTATAAAATGCAAAAATTTGGCAAGTTCGGGATATTTTCCGCCGTAATTTTCTTTATTGTAAAAATCCGCGAGCTTAAAATAAAACAGCCCTTCACTACCTGGCGTTGAAGAATATTCAAGCAATTCTCTGTACTCGGCGTAAGTAATATCGGATTTCAGTTCGTTTAAAAAAGCGCCTATCTGCGAATTGACTCTATTTTTATTGAGTCTGTTTTGAACAACTATAATATCCGACAATAATCCTATTGAAGGATAAAAACCGAAATATACGTTTTGTTTATTAGCTTTTCTTACTAAGAATGAAAAATACTTATCAAAAGCAAGATTGCCGTTTTTGTATTTATTTACAACTCTCTCTATTTGTTTATTTTCCTTGCCATAATGCTGATTCGCAAGATACGAAAGAATCATTCTTATTTCAGGAAACAGCGATTTTATGTCATCTCTTTGTGAATCGATTTTGACAAGCCTGTCAAAATTATCAAGATAAACTTTTTTATCTTCAATACCTTTAAGTATATTTGTTTTCCCGGAATTAACGGAATACAATTCCGCACCCGTCAAAATACCTCTGGAAAGAAGAGAATTTACTATGGCAATTCTTAAACTGTCATCGGAAATGTTTGCCAGCCATGAAGTATCAACATCGCCGAAAGCGCCTTCAACATATACTTTGTTTACTTTATATTTTGAATCCAAAAGGGAAAGAATATTTGCTATATTTCTCTGCGTTTCTTCGTGTGCGTGCAAATCCTGAATTTGCACTATAACTTTATCGCTGTTAAAGTTTACGGAATCCGTTACTCTTCCTATATTAAAAGGAACCACAAAATTTGAGGGATTAAAAGCCGGAGAAGTATTTACCGTTTGAAGTCCTGTCGCAACTGTTTGCACAGGAGCAGCAAAGCCGCTTGTTGCAAAAATAGAAAAAGTAAAACATACCGCGGTAGCAACGGAAACAATCTTTTTGTAATTTAACTTCTTAAGAATCTTTGACATTTTTCCCCCTTATGAGAAACCATATTTTTTGATATAAAAAGAAAACGCCCGATCTATGATACAATCGGGCGTCTATCTGCTATATAATTTAATGAAACTTCGTCATTATCCTTTTTTCTTACGGCAAGGATACACATTAGAATAAAAAGCGACATCCATCCTGCAAAAACAGCGTCAGTATTTACGGAAACTGCAGATTGGCTAAAGGTACTTGCCGTATAATGAAACACCGGTATAAAAACTAAAACTGTTTTAAACAGTTTTTTCGAAGCGCTGTCTAAAATAACAGCCTGAATATCATTTTTATTAGTTGTTTCCTTTTTTGCCGGAACTTCTTTTTTAGAAGTTTGCTCCATGGACATACCTACTTCCTGCAAAACTTTATGAGCCATATTAAAAGCCGAATTAGATATAGAGCTGTAATAACCGAAAATACCGCTATTTACGCACAAAGACACTACTGTCTCAGCGTCAACGGTTTTTGCAAAAAAAGGCAAAATCATAAAGAAAGCAATGGTAACAGACACAAACTTTCTGATTTTCATATTTAAACTATACCTCATAATGAGAGAAATCGCAAGATTTTCCTGTGAAAAACTTGTGAAATAATTATTTCTTATTTTCCCTGAAAATATTAATAAGGCTTTTTGTTGATATATCATGGGCATTGTCGGCTTTACCTTCAAGCTCCGGCAAAATTACGTTTGCCAAAACCTTTCCGAGCTCTACTCCCCATTGGTCAAAGCTGTTTACTCTCCACAATACGCCTTGAACAAAAATTTTATGTTCGTATAAAGCTATTAAAGCGCCCAAAGTTTTTGGCGTAAGTTCATCAATCAAAATACTGTTTGTAGGTCTGTTTCCTTCAAAAATTTTATGCGGGGTTAGCATTTCTATTTCTTCTTTTGAAACACCGGCTTTTTCCAAATTATCTATAACCTGTTCTTTTGTAAGCCCGAAAGCCAAAGCTTCAGGCTGGGCAAAATAGTTTGCCATAAGTTTTTCATGATGGTCGCCAACTCTTTGCGGAGGATTTACAAAACCTATAAAATCGCAGGGAATAAGCTTTGTTCCCTGATGTATAAGCTGGTAAAAAGAGTGCTGACCGTTTGTACCGGGCTCGCCCCATATTATAGGTCCGGTTTCATAATCAACTCTGTCGCCCTCAATATTTATGGTCTTACCGTTAGATTCCATATCTCCCTGCTGCAAGTACGCGGTAAATCTGTGCAAATACTGGCTGTAAGGCAAAACCGCGTGGCTTTCAGCTCCAAAAAAATTGTTATACCAAAAACCAAGCACCGCCATAATTACGGGAATATTTTTTTCATAAGGAGTATTCAAAAAATGATTATCTATGTAATGCGCGCCTTCAAGAAGCTCGGCAAATTTGTCAAAACCTACAAAACAGGCTATAGGAAGACCTATGGCAGACCACAGAGAATACCTTCCGCCGACAAAATCCCAAAACTCAAACATATTTTTTTCATCAATACCGAATTCTTTGACTTTTTTCGCGTTTGTAGATAAAGCGACAAAATGGCTTGCCACTGCTTTATCGCCGAGTTTTTCCGTAAGCCAATTTTTTGCGGTAACAGCGTTTGTCATAGTTTCTTGAGTGGTAAATGTTTTTGAAGCAACAATAAAAAGAGATGTTTCGGGATTTAATTTTTTCAAGGTTTCGTAAATATCCGCGCCGTCAATATTAGAAACAAAATGAACATTCGGACCGTCCGCGTAATATTTTAACGCTTCGCAAACCATTTTAGGTCCCAAATCCGAACCGCCTATTCCGATATTTACAACATCAGTAATTTTTTTTCCGGTAGAGCCAAGCCATTTTCCGTTTCTCAAGTTTTCGCTAAAAATATTCATCTTTTCAAGCACGGCGTTTATTTCAGGCATTACGTCTTTACCGTCAACATATACCGGCGTATTGCTTCTGTTTCTTAAAGCGGTATGAAGCACCGCTCTTTTTTCGGTCCAGTTAATTATTTCACCGGAAAACATTTTCCTCGCATATTCGTTTACTTTCGCAAACTCCGCAAAACCCGTCAAAAGCTGAAAAGTTTCCGAGTTTATTATATTTTTAGAATAATCAAACGTTATTCCCAGATCTTTGTTTGCGATTGAAAAATTGTTAAATCTGCCGGCGTCTTTAAATAAATCTCTTATATGAAGATTCTTATTTTCCTGCCTGTGCTTTTCAAGATTTTTCCACTGCTCTGTTTGCGTAAGTTCAAATTTAGCCATTTTGGTTCCTTTGTTTTATAATAAAGTTGCGAAGCCGAAATATCTGCTTTTAACGGCAGAGCATTCGACTTCGCTCATGATGACAAATAGAAAATTTATATTATTAGTTTAATCTTCTGACTCATGATCTGACTCATGATTTGATTCATGATTTGACTCAGATTTCAAATTATCATAATCCTCATCATCATAATCATCATCTGATTTACTTAAATCAAACTTATAACCGACTGTTATGCTTATTTTCTTGTAGGTTAAATTTATTGTATCCGGATTTTTATATCTGCCGGAATAGTGCGACCCTGTCACTTCAATAACAAAATTCCTATATTCGGTTCCTACTCCTCCGCCATAATACAGCCCGCCGCTTGCGCTGTCACCAATAGCATTTGTAGCTAATATACTATACCCTATACTTGCTTTAAAATAAGGTTTCACATATCCGTCTCCATATGTTTTAAGAGGCGTAAATAAAAGCGATGCATATATAGGAAGAAAAGAAAAATTTGATTTTCCGTTAACGTTTACCAAACCTCTTGGCAAGTTGTATTCCACTCCGGCATCCCAGGAAAAATAATCTGAAATTTCATTGCGAATATCTAAAGCAATACTAAAACCCAATTTTGTTTCCATATCCGGACCATATTCATAACTCATCGTTGCGGGAATATCCGCGCTTATTTTAGGGATTAAACTGACAGCTTGTACGCCGGACACGGCAAAAACAAAAGCAAAACATGCCAATAATACTTTTTTCATCTGACCTCCGTTTAAATAGGTAATTGCCACTAATTATATATTTTTTTGACTTGCTTTGTCTATCATTAACTGCAAAAGGCGAGATGATGGGATATTTAGCAACAACAAATTAGTTATGCTGTCATTGCGGACTTGATCCGCAATCTCACTCCTTAACCTAAGTTGTCTCCCAGAACTTGTTTCAGGGTCTATGTATTTTTAACGACAAGATGCTAAAACAAGTTCAGCATGACGCGCTTTTAAATAAATTCGCAGGTTTATGTATATTTATAGATTCTGCGACTTCGCGCAGAATAACAAGCAAAAGAAACAGCGACAGTAATTTAACTTACCATCGCCGTTATTTGTTAATTATTCTTTGCCGCTACCGCTGATTCGTAATTCGTAATTTGAAATTCGTAACTGCCGTTTTGTCTTTATAGTTAACTCGTAATTAGTAACCCTCACCTCTATCCTCTCCCTAGTCAGGGAGAGGGCAGGGTGAGGGTGAATTCGTAATTGCCGTTATTCTACTACTATCTCAACTCTTCTGTTTTGCGCTTTGCCTTCTTCTGTCTCGTTTGTCGCTATAGGTCTCGTTTTCCCGTGTCCTATCTTTTCTATCATACCGGAATCTATTCCCAATTCTAACAGCTTCTTATAAACGCTGTTCGCTCTATTCTTTGACAGCCATTCATTATACTTCATCTCTCCTTCATCGTCCGTATGTCCTTCTATTCTTATTCTGACACTATCATCCAGATTTTTTAACTCTTTAAGCGAATGCGCTACTTCTTCTACTCCTCTTCTGGCTTCAGGGGTCAAATTTGACCTGTCAAATTCAAACTCTATTCTTGTTAAACTTATCTTCTTTTTCAATGCCGCTATTCTTGCCTGTCTTTCTTTCTCTGCCGCATTTTCCGTAAACTTTTCAACTTTATCTTCTGTTTTTTGTTCTTTGTTATTTGATCTTTCTTCTTTGGTCTTTCCAAACCTGTATCCTATTCCCGTTTCCCCCACCACCTGCCAAAATCTATCCGCTTTCTCATACGA